>Ga0265327_10000048_pt1 | contig 269173 bp, 195 predicted proteins | sample 41621metaG_FD_202089 | JGI IMG/M metagenome (GOLD analysis project Ga0265327, IMG submission 202089) | Rhizosphere microbial communities from Carex aquatilis grown in University of Washington, Seatle, WA, United States - 4-16-21 metaG | ecosystem: Host-associated > Plants > Roots >... | reverse complement strand
CATCCAACGTAATGTCATAAATGCATAGCTCATCCGTTTCATCCGTTAAATCCTTCAAAACTTGTCCGCCGTGGCGGATCTACATCCAAAGTGTCCGGTGTTTTTGGAAAGTTTTTTTGAAATAGTTTTCCACAATTAGCAATAAAAGGCCATCATCCCACGCCTCTTCACCTTTAGGAGGAGAGAATAAGACAGGGGCTACTGGGTTCTATTCCGTCCTCAAGCTCTTAACCGGGTTGGCAAGTGCAGCCCGAATGGCCTGGAAGCTGATAGAGCCAAACGCAATTACCAGCGACACAACACCCGCCATTGCAAAAATTTGCCAGCCAATGGGTGTGCGGTAAGCAAAACCGGTAAGCCACATATTCATTATGTACCAGCCAAGGGGCGCTGCTATTATAAAGGCGATGGCAACCAGCTTAACAAACTCCATAGACAGCAGGTTAATGATGTTGGCAACGCTGGCACCCAAAACTTTACGAACCCCAATTTCTTTTGTGCGTTGTATGGTACTGTACGATGCAAGGCCCACTAAACCAAGGCACGAAATAAATATGGCCAACACAGCAAAATTAAAAAACAGGTTGCCAAAATTCTCTTCTGCTTGGTACTGGTGGTTAAACAAATCGTCTAAAAACGAATATTCAAATGGCCTGTTGGGTATGGTTTTGTTCCAGTTTGCCTCAATAGCGCTTATAGTTTCGGGCAGCTTTGCTGTCGACACTTTTATGGAGATATAACCCCATCCCCATGTTTCTATACGCATAACCATCGGTTGCACACTTTGCTGCAAGCCCCTGTAGTTAAAATTTTTCACCACCCCTATTATTGGGCCCTTCCTGCCCCATTGGTCAAACTTGCGGCCTACTGCCTGTTCGGGGTTGGTGTAGCCCAGCATTGTTGCAGCGCTTTCATTAATTATCATAGCGGCACCGGTATCTGTTGCAAACTGCCTTGAAAAATCTCTGCCGGCTACCATTTTTAAGCCATATTGCTTAACATAATCAAAATCAACAAAGTCTATATCAATATTTGTTTTTTGCATGTCGCCGGTTTTGTTTTGCAACTGCGAGTAGCCTGACGAAAAACCATCGCTGCCCGGCACCCCGGAAGAATAGGCTGTTGACAGCACGCCTGGTATGGACGACAGCGATTGCTTAAAGGCGTCTTTATTTTTATCGTAGTTGGTAAAGATGATCAACTGTTGCTCCTTACTAAACCCGAGGTTTTGGTTGCGCATATATTTAAGCTGTGTATACACTACAATGGTGCCTACTATTAGCACAACTGATACTATAAATTGAAAAACAACCAGGCCCTTACGCAATATTAAGCCGCGTGTGCCGGCAGTAAAACGGCCCTTTAACACAACAACCGGCTTGAAGGAAGACAGCACCAGCGAAGGATAAAATCCCGCAACCACGCCAATACCCATTGACAATATAAACAACACTGCAACATTTAACGGGTTATTAAAAATGCTGGTGCTTATTACCTTACCTGCCAGTTGGTTAAACAGCGGCATAAGTACTACACATAAAAAAACAGCTATTACAAAAGCAGCCAGGCAAATAATTATGGATTCGCCTATAAATTGTTTAGCCAGTTGAAACCTTAGTGCACCAACTACTTTGCGTATACCCACTTCTTTAGCACGTTCTGCACTGCGGGCCGTGGTAAGGTTTATAAAGTTTATACACGCCAGCAGCAAAATAAATACCGCTACTACTGAGAACATGTACACGTTATTTATATTGCCTGTTACAAACCCATCGCGTTTTGAATGCAGGTATACCTCCCGCAAAGGCTCAAGGCTTAGCGATTCAAACATTTGCAGTTGCCTGCTTAAAGCGCCGCGGTGCGTTTCCATAAAAGCAGGAAATTTTTTCTCCAGCGCTTTGGCGTCCGCCTGCGGTTTTAGTAAAAGGTAAGTATAGTAATTATGGTTTGTCCATTCACTATCGCTGCTTGCTTGCCCGTACACCAGTTTAGCCGACGACATGCTTACAATTACATCTGCCTGTATTTGCGAATTGCCTGGTATATCTTTCATCACCCCTGTAACAGTTGCGTTAATACCGGCGCCGGTAAGCTGTAATTGCTGCCCTGCAGGGTCGCTGTTACCAAAATATTTTTTCGCTGCAGTTTGTGATATTACCACGCTCATCGGCTGAACTAAAGCCGTATTTTTATTACCTTCCACCAACGGAAAATCAAAAACTTTAAACAGGTTTGAATCCGCCAATACTGACCTTTTTTCCTGGAAACGTACGCTCCCCTTTCTAATTAAAAAACCATCCTGCGGGGTTATTCTTACAGCTTCCTCTATCTCGGGAAATTCTTTTTTAGTGTTCACAGCAATAGGGCCTGTGGTCATCCCTTCCTTTATTAGTTCAGACTGCGTTTTTACATCAGTAACCACGCGGTAAATACGGCTGGCCTTTGTGTGAAAATTATCGTAGCTCTTTTCAAAATTTACATACAGCAGCATTAAAAAACATGCAGCCATCCCTACAGCCAAACCCATAATATTGATGAATGAAAACACCTTGTGCCTTTGCAGGTTACGCACAGCTATTTTTAAATAGTTTTTAAACATAACAACCCCCTAAATTCTCCGCCGCGGCGGCGGACTTTTAAGAACGTTAATAAATTATATTTCAACCCGATATTCATACATAATAATGCAATCACACTTTTTTAATCATTCTTCCCACAGTTAAGGGCCGTCACCCTACACCTCTGCCCCTTTAGGGAGAGAGAATAAGAGAGGGGGTTTCCGGGGTTTTGGTTCTCCTAGTCCGTCTTCAAGCTTTTAACCGGGTTTGCAAGCGCTGCCTTTATTGCCTGGAAACTAACTGTGGCAAAAGCTATAAGTATTGCAGCAAAACCGGCTATGGCTACAAGCCACCATTGTATATTTGTGCGGTAAGCAAAATCATGCAGCCATTGCTGCATGGCAAACCATGCAAGCGGCGATGCAATAACAATAGCTATCAGTACAAGCTTAATAAAGTCTCTTGATAATAAGCTCACAAGCGTGGCTACATCTGCACCAAGCACTTTGCGTATACCTATTTCTTTGGTGCGTTGTTCTGCAGCATAAGCAGCCAGGCCAAACAAACCAAGGCACGCAATTAGTATAGCTAAAAATGTAAATGCAACAAAAATTACCCCTATCCTGTCTTCCGCCCGGTAAGCAGCGTCAAAATCAGCATCCATAAATGAGTAAGTAAACTGTTGGTTAGGCGCAACAGCCTTCCATTTGCCCTTTATCTCACCCATAAGGTCTGCTATGTTGGCTGTATTAACTTTTACATTTAATGCGCCCCGGTCTTCAGCCATATATAGCGCAACGGGTGTTATGTTTTCGCGCAGCGATTTAAAATGGAAATCTTTTATAACACCAATAATGTGAAACTGCTGCAGGCCAACGCTGTTACGGTAAATAGTTTTGTTCAGGGGGTCTTTAAACCCAAAAAACTTTGCAGCCGCTTCATTAATAATAACAGCAGAAGAATCTGTTTTCATACTTGCTGAAAAACTGCGGCCCGCCTTCAGTTGCATACCCAGTGTTGTAATATAATCCTGGTCAACAGGCCAAAACTCTGTTAGCATCGACGTATTGCTGTTAAGCGTTGCATCTGGAAAAAGCGCGGTGATATTACTGGCTTCGCCCGTTGGTACATAACCTGATAATGAAGCATTTTCAACGCCGCTCAATTGTTTAATTTGCTGCTTAAAGGTTTGGGCCTGGTTGTTTAGTCCTTCTGTATTTTTTATAATAAGCACCTGGTTACGGTTATAGCCAAGGTTTTTGGTTTGTATATAATGCAACTGGTTATAAATAACCATTGTGCCGATAATAAGAAAGATAGAAATAGCAAACTGGAACACTACTAAAAAACTGCGCAGCCCGCCACCTTTAAACCCTGCGGAAAGTTTACCCTTTAATACGTTAATAGGCTGAAAACGTGAAAGAAAAAATGCAGGGTAAGAACCTGCTATAAAACCAATAACTATAACCAAAGCCAATGCGCATGGCACAAGCCAAACAAATGTTTGTGCGGCAATGGCGAGTTCCTTCCCCGATACCTGGTTAAACAATGGCAGCAACAACCAGGCAACTATAATGGCTATAATTGTTGAAATAAATGTTACCAACATTGACTCAGTTAAAAACTGCGCAATTAAATATTTACGAGGCGACCCTAATACTTTACGTACGCCCACCTCTTTCGCCCGGTTTGATGAACGTGCCGTTGACAGGTTCATAAAATTTACGCAGGCTATAAGCAGGATGAATGTGGCTATGGCAGAAAATATATACACATATTGAATGCTGCCGTTATGGCCAAGTTCCTGCTGCAGGTTTGAATGCAGGTGTATTGATGTAAGGGGCGTTAAAGTAAATTTTAAATGGTCATCTTTAGCCAACCATGCTTTGTTGTATTGCATGGCAACAGCGCTTATTTTTTTGCCTATTTCTGCTGTATTTGCGCCGGGCTTAAGTAACAGGTATGTATTATAACCGCCGCCACCCCAGTTAGGGTTATGGCTGTCTGGTATTGTTTCCATTGACAGGAACATATTATAGCTAAAATGGCTTTGCGTTGGCACATCTTTTATAACCCCCGTTACTTTAAAATTAAGGGTATCGTTTAACACAAGTGTTTCGCCAACTATGTTTGTTCTGTCAAAGTATTTTTTGGCAGCGCTTTCAGTAAGCACAACTGTATTGGGCTGTATAAGGGCGGTAGCGGGGTTTCCGTCAACAATGGGCAAAGTAAATACATTAAACAAGCTTGCATCAGCATAAATAACGCCCGTTTCCTGCAATACCGAACTGCCCTTTTTTACGCGAAAACCCGCAGGCTGCTCATAAGCCGGCCTTAACCTTGCCGCCTGCTCCACCGTTGGAAAATCTTTTTTTGCTTCGTCTGCCAGGCCGCTGGGTACAGCAGCATAAGAGTTGGCATTGTTACCAAACTTTACTTCTATATCAGTCCGGTATATCCGGTCTACCTTGGTGTTATACCTGTCATAACCCAGTTCGTCCACTACATAAAAAACAATCAGCAAACAGGTAGCCAGGCCTATTGACAGCCCTATTATATTAATAGCAGTAAAACCTTTATTTTTTCTCAGGCTGCGTGTAGCAGTTTTAATAAAGTTGGTAAACATACATGTATGGTTTTAAGTATTATGACCGGTATAATAGCCCAAAACAAGCCACATGCCATGGTTTATATATTTGGCAATCAACAAATTACATGATCAACTTTTTAAAAACCGTACGTTTTTGATACACGAAGTGTACGATTACTGTATCGTCTGTATCGTCCTAAAATAGCTATACATGTTTTTAAATAAATCCTGCAACACCTATACATTGGCCATTGAGAGTAGACGCGGTGTGTGATAAGGTGCAAGATGGTTAATTTTTGATGATTTTTGCGTTCGTTTTTATTTACCGGGCCAAGGGGCTTGTATCGTCCTAAAATAGCTATACACGATTTTAAATAAACCCTGCATAGCCAATTTCGGCTCCGCATAGTAAAAGCCTGCTTCGCGTCTCCCCTCTCCACCCGTGGAGAGGGGCCGGGGGTGAGGGAAGCTTATATAATTGTTAGTGGCGCTTGTGGCCAATTAAGTTCTATTTTGGTAAAAACTATTTAGTTATGAGACAATTATATGCTTGCCTGTTTGTACTGTTTGCTTTATTCAGCTTTGCCGGCAATGCACAAAAAGGAAAATGGATAACCTTGTTCGACGGAAAATCAACCGATAAACTAAGGGGTTATATGATGGATACTTTTCCCTCAAATGCATGGAAGGTTGAGGATGGTGCTTTGGTAGCGCAAACGGGTGTGCCAAATGTTGATTTTTTAACAAAAGCAACTTACAAAAACTTTGAGCTTACCTTTAAATGGGCTACATCAAAAGCCGGTAACAGCGGCATATTTTATTACGTGGTGGAAAGTTCTGCACACCAGTCAGGCAATGGCAACAGCCCCAACTGGCTCGACAATTTTGAAATGCAGATACTGGATGATATTGGCTTTAACGATACAGCAGCCATACGTTCTGCCGGCTCGTTGTACGATCTTATTAAACCCAAAAACAAAGTACTGAAACCTGTAGGCGAATACAACACCATGAAACTGATCGTTAATCACGGCCATGTTGAGCATTGGCTGAATGGCGTTAAAGTAGTGGAGTACGACTTTGGCTCAGACGCCATAAAAGAATTAATAAGCAAAAGCAAGTATAAAAGCAATCCCAAATTTGCTCAATCGCAGAACGGGCATATTATGTTTCAGCACCACGGCCAAAAGGTTTGGTTTAAAGATATAAAGGTGCGGGAGTTGTAGGCATTTTTGATCTCTATCACTACCATGGAAGACAGATTTCGCTTCCATAAAATGGGCTTCTTCGCTTAAATCTTCGCAACACCCCTCTACCCTTGTGGAGAGGGGCCGGGGGTGAGGGGCTACACTAACCCATACTTAACAGCAAAAGCAATTACCTCGCTCATGTTTTTGGCAGCAAGCTCTCGCAAAATATTTTTGCGGTGAGACTCTACTGTTAAATAACTAAGGCCGCGTTTATCATGCCACATAAAAAATCAATACCCGGTAGCATACTCTCTCTAAAGGCCAGGTATACCAACGATAAGTAAAACTTCTTACCGCAAATTTTGATCACAGCCTTTTTCTCTTGCGGGCCTATTAAAAATTTGTCGTCAGGGAAATCATATTATTAAGCTTACTTTTTAAAACAGATGAAGTTCCGGTATAAGTTGTAATGCTTACAGCAAACTTTTTGAAAAAGCTAAGACCGAATGTTAACGAACCAAGGTTAATTTTCTTCCTGTCATCACCCTTTAAGCCTAAATTGTCCATAAACAATGAGGTTCCCCAAACAGCCTCGTATGCAAACTGTACGGAAACTCCAACCTTTTGTTCTATTGCAATATCAAGTTTGTTAGCAATACCCAGCGACCCATATGAACTGAAAGGCCCATTTTTTGAAGATGTCCCAGACGGAATATCTACTGCATATTTTGGCCCAACCAGCGAAGAAAAATATATCGCTAACGAGTTAGCATTTTCATATTTAAAAGAAACAAGCGGAAATGAAAGGTGAACGGTTAAATTGCCGCCTCCCGTAGCCAAAGAAGAAAGTGCATTAATGCTGTCTTTTTTCTTAAGTAAGCTATCCGACTTTGGCAGGCTAAAAAAAGTGCCTGCATCAAGCCTTATTGGGCCTGCATAAGCACTAAATAGTTGTGCATGCAATGTGGTATTGTTCCCAATATTATCAGTATTAAAGGCGCTGATATTTTGAAAATAATAAAAGTTTGAAGAGTCAACCACAACATTGCCGTTACTGGAATCGATTGCGTTACCAAAAAAATATTTTGCCGTTCGTCTTGATATCGCAGGAAAAATAACAAAATTCCGGCAAAGTTTTCTGTACTCACGAATTGACGTTCGAAGTTTGATAAGGTTTTTAATAGAATCCTGTAGATTCGTTACAGAACTTCTCGCGCCTGTTGTATCCTTTGAAACCAGGTAAGTAGCATTATACGTCCGGTTTTGAAACCGATGCGCCCGTAAATATTTTATTTTGTCACTTATGGGACTGGTAAGGTCTGTTAAATGATCAAATGATACTTTAATAGAGGTTGTGTCTGATTTACCGTTGTCATCTTTTTTCACAATAGTTACAATATGTCCGTACATCTGTTCTCTATACATGTTAAAAACCGTATCACGCAGAAATTTATCTTGTTTTAGAATTGTTCCCAATTTTCCAGAACTATCTCCTAACTCTTTAATGGATTTTTGAATCAATAAGGTATCATACAATTTCTTCTGTATAGCATCCGTATCTTTTAGGTTATCTTTTAAATTTTTAATCGTACTGTCTGTCTTATTTTTCTTCTGCTGTAATATTGAAATCAAAGAATCTAGTGAAAAAATTTGATTGGGCATAATGTTTAGCATGCTGTCTTTATAACCATAACCAGCCAAGTTTCCAGAATTAATTTTAAGTTTTATGTTGGGATAGTATGAATTAAGTTTGATTGAACTGTTTAAGTAATTTTCAAATGTAGAGATGGTTTTATACATTGTACCTATCTTTAAATTGGTAATAGGTTGGGCAAAAACGCATTGGAAGATAAGAACCAGGCAACTCACTAATTGCAACTTTAAAAATACGGAGATTTGTTTCTTCATTGGTAATTCATTTATACGCATGCGTCCGGCATAGCTCGGTGCCTACTTTTTTATTAGCTATTATTACTAACAGGGTTTTCAGCATGACTACCCTTTGTCATATTTTAAATTGGTAAGTTGCGTTTTATGTTTTGGCTTAATCAGCGTGTATTACAAGCCCTAAAGTATGTAGCTAAATTTAAACAATAAAAAGGAGAAATTATAATAAAAACTTGGAAATATTTTAATTAAAAGCAAAGCGGCTGGGTTTAAAAAAACAGTACGGATATGCTAATTATTTTGAATAGCTGTTCCAGATGATTCTCACACTAACCCATACTTAACAGCAAAAGCAATTACCTCGCTCATGTTTTTGGCAGCAAGCTTGCGTAAAATGTTTTTGCGGTGAGATTCAACTGTTAAATAGCTAAGGCCGCGTTTATCGGCTATGGCTTTTGTAGTATCGCCTTCGGCAATAAGCTTTATAATAGCAACTTCTGTTTTGGTTAGCTTATGCTGGCTTATAAACTCTGTGCCCGGCTGTGGGGCGTTTTGTGGCTCAGCTTCGGGCAGGCTGGTAATAAAAACCTTGTCGCCGGCAACAACTTTTTGCAGCGTATCTTTTAGCTGTTTCGCACTTATGTTTTTATTTACAAAACCATTTATACCGTTCTTTTGTATAAAGCTTTTTATTCCGGCATCGTAATGCATGCTTATAAAAATTATTTTTATGCCCGGGCTGTTCTTCTTTATTAAAGCGGCTGTATCAAGCCCGTTTAAATAGGGCATATTAATATCAAGCAAAATAACGTCAGGCGCAAGCCGGTTAAGCGTTTGCATAAGCAACTTTCCGTTACTAACAGTAGCAACAACCTCAAAGCCCGGTGTACTGTTTATAATTTGTTCAACCCCATCTGCAAAAAGCTTATGGTCATCTGCTACAATAACTTTTACCTGTTTGTTTAACACTTCACTTTTTTTATAAGGGTATGTAAATAATTATTGTTGTACCGCCGGCGCTGCTGTCCACATTAATATTGCCTTTTAAAAACTCTACCCTGCCGGCTATGTTCTTCAGGCCTATGCCATCGCCCGGTTCATCTTTTTTAAATCCTATTCCATCGTCTTCACACATTATCTGCAGGTTATTCTCTTCAATTAATAGTTGTATAGACGCTTCAGATGCCATGCTATGTTTTATAATGTTGGTAAGCAGTTCATTAACTATTCTGTACACTGTTATAGCAAATACCTCATCAAGGCGCTGCTCATCACCATCTGTAATAAGCATAAAATTTACCTTGCGCAAAACATTCAGCTCGTTTATACGCTGCTCAAGCACTTTAAAAATGCCGGCGGTTTTAAAATCTTTCGGCAGCAGGTTATGTGCTATGGTACGTATATCTGTTACCGCTTTGTTGCTTAAAAAAAGCCCTTTTTGATAATATTGCTCAATCGAACGGCTGCCTTTTAAATCATCAGGCGTATTACTTATGTGCAACGCAAGTGCGCTTAGTGTAGCGCCAACATCATCATGCAGGTCTTCGGCAATACGCTTGCGCTCCCCCTCCTGCGCCGCAACAATTTTATCTATCAGCGATGCCTGGTGTGTGTTTACCTGTGTAAGCAAAACTTCTTTTTCTTTTTTGTAAAGGTTATACCGGTAAACAATGCCAAAAAACACTACCAGCGTTTCAATAACAAGACCCACCTGCATATCATTTGGGTGCTTAACTTCAGATGCTGCTACATCATTCACACCCAAATACATTAGTACATATTCTATCAACCCCCAAAAAAGGCATAACACCGCAGCTATATAAAACCACGCAGGCTTATAGCCCTGTATGGCTTTTTCAACAGCGCTGGCAAATACCAGCACTAATTGTATAACAGCCAGCACCGCCAGCAGCTTTTGATAAATACCCGTAAACACGGTTGCATTGGCTGCAACAAAATAATAAAAGCAATACAGCACGGTAATGCTTATACAGGTGTAATTAATAACATCAACAAATATTTTTATTTTACTGTTGCTGCGCTTCTGGTTTAAAAACCGCTGCATTATATACGCAAGCAATACTATGCACGAGCAGGGAATAAGGTAGCGCATTACGCTAAGGTTCTCCGTACTGTTGGGGTAAAAATATTGCCTGTCAAGCCCCTGCGTAAGCAATATTTCGTACATAATGCAAACTATATAAACTGCATACAGGTAATGTAGCTTTTCCTTAAGAAAAACACCCAAAAAAATGTTCAGCAAAAATGATGTAAGCATTATGCCCGCAATAAGCCCGTTTATAATATAAAACTTTTCTTCTTTGGCTTTAAAAACATTGGCGGGGTTAAACTCAGGCGCAAAAAAAGGGTTGTGTCCGTTGCTTATATTTACTGCCAGTATAATGGTAACCGCCTGCCTGCTGCCAATAAAAACAGGAAAAACATTATCGTAGTAATGGTATAACCTGGCGTTAAATGGGTAACCATAGCCACTTTTGCCTAATAGGGTTAAGCCAGTGCCATTTTTTAAATACGCCATTACGCTAAACACCTGCGGATGGTTTAACTGGTAATAAAAGGTTTCTCCTTCAGGCATGTTATTTTTTACAGTAAGTACCAGCCAATAGTAATTGGATGAGCTTTTAATATCGTTATACGTTTTAGAAGGGAAGATGGTGGAGAAACTATCTTTTTTTAACGAATCAGCTACAAACTGCGGCGTAAGCTGTTTATTGGTTTCGTACACATACAGGTGGCGGCTTAAGTCGTACCCTGACGGTTTATCTATAACCAATGTGTCGCTTGTAACCTGTGCCCGTAACCCTGTTGATAATAAACATATTATGCAACATATAACAGGCCATGGCCGCCATTTAATACAGGTTATTTTTTTATACAAACGCATTATTGCCATTAGCAGCCTTAAGATTGTTTACAATATTAAATACATTACAAGATATTAATATATACCTGTAAACAGGTATGCGCTAACAATTGCAGATATTTTATTTTTACCTCATCTTATTGCCGAAATGGCGTTCAGCCCTAAACCTTTAATGAAAAAAAACCTTTGCCGTATAACATTACTATGCTTACATGGCAAAGGTTTTTAAATAATACGATGTTTTTGAAAAACGTTAGTTCCTGGAAAACCGTATACTAATCCCCTCTCTAAGCAAAACTAACTGTCAGTTATGTAAATAAACCGTTTTGGCCTGGTACCCGTAACGGTTTTTTATTACACCCCATACGTTGTGCCCGCATGCACTTGTTGTTATAAAGCGCCCAAAATAAAAACAAAAGTTTACAGCATCTGTCGCAAATTTGCTTTAATGAAAAACTTCATCTGCATTGCATTAATGGTGGCGCTTTGCGTACCGGCATTTAGCCAAAACAACAACGTAACATTTACTATTCATATTAACAATACCGCGCAAACCATACGCAACATTGGCGCGTCAGCGTGCTGGTATGCGGAAGAAATAGGCAGCCAATGGCCGCAGGCAGATAAGCAACGGCTGGTGGAGTTGTTGTTCAGCCGTGAAGTTGATGTACATGGCCAGCCAAAAGGCATAGGGCTTTCAGCATTCAGGTTTAACATTGGCGCAGGCACTGCGGAGCAGGGCGACAGCAGCGGCATACCCGAGGCTGCGCACCGTGTGGAATGTTTTCTATCACCAAACGGCACTTACAACTGGACTAAGCAAAAAGGCTATGTATGGATGCTGCAACAGGCCAAAAAATACAGCGTTGAAAACCTTATAGCCTTTGTAAACAGCCCACCGGTACAGTTTACCAAAGATGGGCTTGGTTACAAACTTGCAAAAGATTACACCAGCAACTTGCAACCGGGCGCTTATACTGCTTATGCAAATTTTTTGGCAACGGTAGTAAAGCATTTTGACAGCGCAGGCCTGCATTTTAATTACATAAGCCCTGTTAACGAACCGCAATGGGATTGGAGCGGCGTACCGGGCAGCGCCAAGCAGGAAGGCAGCCCATGGACAAATGCAGAAATTTATAACACAATAAAAAATGTAAGCCAAAGCCTGCTTACACAAAAGCTTACAACAAAAATATTAATGCCCGAAGCCGCTACCCTAAGCTACTTGTACGAAGGGCCTGGCAATGCAGGTAAACAACTGGCTGCATTTTACAACCCTGCAAGTCCTTTATATGTTGGCAGCCTTGATAACATAACGCCTTATGTTGAAGGCCATGGCTATTTTACCGAAGTGGGCGATGCACACACAATACAGGTAAGAACCAGGCTGCGCGATTCGCTAAAGCAATATAACCAGGGGCTGGAATACTGGCAATCAGAATACTGCATGTTAGGCGATGGTTTTAGGGAGGGGGGAAAAACCGGCAGGCGCAGCGCTATGGATTGCGCTCTTTTTTTGGCTAAAATAATTCATACAGACTTTACAGCAGGTAACGCAACGGCGTGGCATTACTGGAACAGTTTTGAACCCGGCCATGCCGACAGCAATACGCTTTACTACCTGGTAGCCCTAAACCGCAACAGGGCTAAAGATACTGTCAACAGGTATACTATAACCAAAAACGCATGGGTGCTCGGCCATTACAGTTTATTTATTCGCCCGGGTATGCAACGCGTTGAAACAACAAGGGATGACGGGCTTGATGATGTAGCCGCTGCGCAGGATGTAATGGTATCTGCCTACCGGGATGTACACAGAAACAACCTTGTAATAAACGTAATAAACTATACCGCGCAGGCTAAGAGTATTAATTTACAATTACAAGGCTTAACGGGTAAAGCACTGCGCCTTTCAAACCGCTATGTAACCTCTGCAAAGCAAGGGGATGACTTAAAGCCTTATAGTATTGAAGGTATAAAAACAACCTCTTCCGGTACCGGTGTTGTGCTGCCTGCAAGGTCTGTTACCAGTTTTGTGTTTAAGAGGTAAAGCAGCAGTTGGGTTCTAATGAAATGAGGGCGAAAACAAAATATTCAGTGTGTACCCGCATGGTTTTTTAGATGCTTGTATGCAACGACGCCTAATTCAATCTTTCGGTGGGCGCCATGCCAAATTTCTTCTTAAATGAATGCGAGAAGTGAGAGAGACTTTCAAAGCCCAGGTCAAGATAGATAGCCGATGGCTTTTTGTTTTTCTTTTCTATAAGGTGCCGGGCTTCCAACAGTCTTTTTTCCTGCAGCCACTGCCGGGGCGCAACGCCAAATGTTTTTTGAAAATCTCGTTTAAACGCGGCAAGGCTCCTGCCTGTTAACTGCGCAAATTTTTGAACGGGCACATTGAAATGAAAATTACTGATCATGAATTTTTCTAAATCTATCTTGTGGGGATCAGAAAAATCGAACAGGAATTCCTTTAGCTCAGGCATAGTATGCAACAGTAACTGTACAACCTCTTTTACTTTTAACATACCAACCACATTCGTTACCTTTTCCTGTGAATGTTGTACATACGGTATTATGGACTGGAAAAAGCCATGCAGAAAATCGTTTTTGGGAATAAGAATGTTAAGCGGCCCTGTGTATTTGTGTGCTATCTCAATTTGCTCCTCAAGTGCAATCTTCCTGAGCAGGTCTTCCTTAAGGCAGATAATAATGGTTTGATAGTCCTTACCGTCCAGGGGCATTTTGGTAATTTCCCCTAATTGATTTTTTCGTATCAGCAACATCTGGCCCTCACCCATCGATATTTTTTGAATGGCGGTTTCCAGCGAAAACTGGCCGGAAACCTGCAATACCAATGTGCTGTGCTCAAAAAAACCCACCTTCTCTTTTCTTGTGGCCGAAAAATAGGAGTAAAATATAACCCCTGGTATTATTTCAGTTGGATTTGTCATTACCTAAAGATATTAAATTGCAGGGGCATATACCGGCAGCTATCGCTGCAGGTACGTACCACCAAGTATTGCACCGGGTGAAAACTGCGTGTTAAGAGTGTCAATCTCTTCCGGGGTAAAAACAATCTCCATGGCCTGCATATTTTCCGGCAGGCGGGTCCTGCGGCTCATGCTCACCAGGGGCATAATATCATTACCCTGCGCATTTACCCATGCAATGGCTAACTGTGTTGGCGTGTATCCTTTTTGCTTAGCCAGTGCTTTCAATACTTCAACCTTCTCAAGGTTCTTTACAAGGTTCTCACCCTGGAAGCGTGAAAAATGGTTATGATAGTCATTGGCGGCAAGCGGTGCTTTCATGTCACCGGTTAGCAGCCCTTCGGCAGTATTGGCAAAAGCTACAACGCCTATCCCAAGTTCCTTAGCTGTTGGCAGAAGGTCAGCTTCTATTTGGCGATCAGCAAGCGAATAACCTACTTCCAAAGCTGTTACGGGATGAACGCTGTTCGCCTTTCGCAGTTGATCTGCAGTGATCTCAGACACGCCAAGATAACGCACCTTCCCTTCTTTTACCAGGTCTGCAACAGCCCCGATCACATCTTCTACGGGAACGCTGTTATCAAGCCTGCAGGGCTGGTAAAGGTCTATAGTGTCTATACCCAAACGCACCAAAGAATAGTTGATAAAGTTTTTGATGGCTATAGGTCGCAGGTCTAACCCAAGCCATTTTCCATTGTAAAAGATGGCGCCAAATTTTACACTTATAAAGGCATCATCCCTCCTGCCTTTTATGGCCTTGCCTACAAGCAGTTCGTTATGGCCACTGCCATAAAAGTCCCCTGTATTTAGAAAATTGATGCCGCTGTCTAACGCCTGTTGAATAGTGGCAATACTTTCAGTTTCGTCATTTACCGGCCCGGCCCAAACAGACGACATGCGCATGCATCCTAATCCAAGTTTAGAAACGATCGGTCCATTTTTGCCTAAGGCTATCTTTGCTATTGTTGTCATTGCTGGTATTTTTATTGATTAACAACACAAAGATCAGCCATTGTATCCCTTCGTCAATTTCCCTTACAGCTCAAATTACTTGTCTGTATGGCCCAGGTTATCTAAAACTTGTTGTTTAACAGGCAAGCGCCAGGAAGAACATATCCGCGGCAACAAATGTTTATCGTGCAAACCAAAACTTTATCGCTTGGCTGGCTAATTGTTCAGCCACCTCGCCCTCCCCAGCCCACGCTATATATCCATCAGGCCTTACCAGCATTGCACTCATCCCTGGTTGTTGTTTGGCTTTAGCGGCAATATATGTCAACTGGTTGCTATAGTTATTCACCAATGTTTTTAATAAATCATTTGCAGTAAAGTCAAGCAGCAATCCCTTTCCATCATGCATAAGTTCGCCAATTGTGGTACCGTCTTCCAGTTCAAAGTTTGGTACACTAAAGCCGGTTAATGGGTGGCTTTCACCAAGATTGTAATGTGTGTTAATACCCCACACACGGCCCGCAAAATAAGTGGCACCGTCGCGCGTATTCATTAGGTCGCGAACAATAGCATTCAACGCACGGGAATCCGGGCCGGGTTTCATAATAGCAGCCTGCGCGCGCGACCAGTCAAGCACCTGCACCCCCAGCGGGTGCCGTTCAGTTTGATAAGTATCCAATAAGCCTTGAGGCGCTTTGTTGTGAATAGTTGCGGCTAGTTTCCAGCCCAGGTTCATAGCATCGCCAAGCCCAAGGTTAAGCCCCTGGCCACCCAGCGGTGCGTGAATATGCGCAGCATCGCCGGCCAGCAGCACGCGGTCTCTACGGTAGGCTGTGGCTTGCCGTGCCCTGTCTGTCCATGTGGTTGCGGTATGCAGGGCGTTAATAGTAACATCAGTGTTTGATACTCTGCGCAACACCTCCTGCACGTGTTCAGGCGTTATTGGTTCTCCCGAACTATGAAATGCACCGCCATCAAAATCCTGGATAATCACGTAACCCGGCTGCGATTGCAGGTACATGCCTGTAGGCGTTACGTTTCGCCCCGGGCTTAGTTTTTCCGGGTCGGCAATATCAATCATGGTACTATAGCCTGTAAATTCAGGTTCCGTACCGGCAAATTCAAAACCGCCGGCCTTGCGCACAACGCTGCGGCTTCCATCACAACCCACCAGCCATTTACCGTGAAAATGCTGATCGCCGGATTGAACATTTACTTTGCCTGCGGTTTGCTCAAAGCCGGTGATGGCAAGCCCGCGCTTTATCTCTACACCCAAAACTTCAGCACGGCGGGCAAGCAGGGTTTCAAGCTCCTGCATTTCACACATTAAACTCGGCTCGGTGGAACTTGAAAGACGATATTTCCACTGCGAGGTGTCAATATTACCATCAAGAAACGGAATGCCGCCAAAATGCCCTGCCTGGCGTTTTTGTCCCTGGCCAGGATTTAGGTGCGGATTTTTAAGGCGCTTATGTAACTCAAGCCCGTCAAGCAAACCGCGGCGGTAAAGCGCTTCAATACTGGGTGCATTAAGCCCGCGTATACCAAAGGGAACTTGCTTTAATGGTGAATTCGGGTCCAGTGCTTTTTCTACTACCAGCACGTAACATTTGGCCAGGGCCAGTTCACAGGCAAGAAACAAGCCTACAGGCCCGGCGCCGGAAATAATAACATCGTATATCGTAGTATTTTGCCCGAAATTTGTGTTTTCATCTGTTGCTTTCATGTCGAATAAATTGAAACACAAAATTCTGCAAGGTTTTTCTCTCAGTCTTGTACAAACGCGACAAAATCGTTATTAAAAGCCCGTTGGCCTTTCTTTGCTTTTCGCGCGAAAGCGGCCGGTGTAGTACCGCTGTAACGTTTAAATTCCCTGCTAAGGTGAGATTGATCTGAATAACCCAGTTCAGCAGCTAAACCGGCAAGATTGATATTTGGATGATGCCACAATTGGTTGCGCACCTGCTCAAAACGCATAAGGCCAGACACGTCTTTAACACTGTAGCCGGAAGATTGCTTAAATTTTCTTTCAAGGGTACGCACAGTAGCATGGGCTGCCGCTGCTACCTGTCTCACGGGCATAGTTCCGCTTGCCTTCGTCATGGCAATGCCGGCTTTGTGCAGCAAACTATCAACCGCAATATGCGCGCGTGCATCCAGTAAATATTGTTTTACCAGGGCTACAGCATCATCAATTTTACCGGCAATAATATACTTATTTAACGCAGGCTGAAGCCTGGCAACAGGATGCTGAAATATGCGCACACTATCTTTACCGGGCTGCAATCCCAGCAGATCAAACACTGTCCACGGGTAGCATCTTACGCCAATGATCTCCAAAATGTGTTGACCGTAAATAGTAACAGGCTGATTGAGAAGCCCCATCATAAACGGGGATGGCAATAGCTGTAAGCCTCCATTTTGAACAATGCTGCAACCGCTGCCAAAATGAAAAATAATTTCGGCATAGCCATCTGGCTGTACATCAAAACTTGATGGCTGTTCTCCAAATTCCCGGCTGTCGTACCAAAAGCACTTTATCGCGTCCTGTAAAACTGAAGGTGGTTCAAATTCATAGTGCATTTTTAAAGGTAACACATTTGGCCTTTAATGTATACAAATGGGATGCAATGCCAGGTGCGGTTAGGGCCGGCATTGAGTTGCAAACCCCTGTAACAAGGTTAGCAACTTAAGGTTTATATCCATTTCGTTTATCAAACCCGTAACCATAACTTTGCTTTGTACGCAACACATATATTTTGCCCCGTAAACAATTATACAGGCATAACAAGTGGCGGTTTGCAGTTGCTTTAATATATTTTCACTTGATGGATAACTTTATTATGCGCATTACCTGTTATAACACCGCTCTATTGTTACTTACACTAATGTTTTCCGCACGGGCCAATAAGCCTTATTTTAACGATAAATGGAAATTGCAGCCAGCTTCCCATACAAATACCAGCAATGAACCTACCTGAACTGTTTACGCGGTTGCGAAAATATGACCGTACAAACGGCAGCCCTCTTTCCCGGTACCTGGTTAAGGGTACGCTGGCTTCTGCGGCAATGCAGGTGTGTGCAATGGCTATTGCTTTTTTTACCCCCTTTATCATTGCCCGCCTTGGCGGAGCAGAAGTGTATGGCCGCTACACCTACCTGGTTGCCTGCATTAGCACGGCTGCAGGTTTAGCAATACTTGGCATGGACAACCTTTTGCTGCGGCAGGCCGCCCTATATAAGGCAACAGGCGGCGCCCCAAGCTTGAAAGCTGTTTTTATATTTGCGTTTTGTATTGTGTTGGGCACATCGGTGCTTGTGTGTTTTTTGTTGCCGCCTTTTTTAACAGTAACAGCGCCGCGTGCACAAATTTCACAATTCATCGCGCCGGCACTTATTGCCCTGCCTATAATGGCTTTAACCATTTTACTGCAGGCGGGCTTGCAGGGCATGCAAAAAGTTATTGCAGCACAGCTTGCTGAAAAGTTTATTAAGCCCATTGTTTTTTTATTACCTGTGTTAGTTGATTACCTGGTATTTAAAAAACACATGACCGTTTTTAGTTTAATGTGGCTTAACATGTTTGCTGTGGGCGCTGGGTTTATATGGATTGCCATACATTTTTACAGGCATTTTCACCCGGTTTTACACAAAGTAAAATTAGAGTTGCAAACCAAAAAGTGGATAAAAAGCGGGGGCTATTTTTTTATGCTAAGCTTGGTACAACTTGTAATTACACGCGCTGATGTGTTAATGTTGGGGGCGTTTAAGGGGGGGATAGATGTTGGTACTTATAACTTTGCCGCAAGGCTTGCCGACCTCGTAAGCATGCCTCAGTTTATTTTAAATCTTATTACAGCGCCGTCTATAGCCAGCCTGTATTTTTCCGGCAAAAGTGTGCGGCTTAAAAAGTTAATTTCAGCTTCAGTTATTGCGGCCTGCACCTTCTCGCTGGCCGCCGCGTTAGCGCTAATAATTTTGGGCAACAGCATATTGGCATTTTTTGGTACAGGGTTTACCGGCGGGTACATGGCACTGGTTGTTATTGCCACTGCACAACTGGCAAATGTGGCCTGCGGGCCTGCAGGTAATATTTTGGCCATGACGGGGTTTGAAAAATTTGATTTTATAAGCATGGTTGCAGGTGCGGCAACCAATGTTGTACTTAATGCTTTACTTATACCACCTTACGGCATTAACGGCGCGGCAATCGCAACGGCAACAGGCATTGTGGTTTGGAATGTAATGATGCTTTACTTTGTGCGTAAAAAAATACATATAAACTCATCCATACTAGGTGCCTTAATAGTCAGTAAGGTATAAAATTATGAGCCAGTATTCAAAAAGACATAAATCGATCAAAAATATTTAACAAGGTATACCACCTTTGCTTAGCGCAAATTTGAATTTCGTCGATAAAAAAATACCATGATCTGTCTTTTATAAAGTATAAAAACCTGCGCGTGAATAAACCAAATTTTTTTCATTGGTGTACGTAAAAGTGGCACTACTGCCATGGATGATTTTTTGCACCAGCACCCTGGTATTTTTATGGCTAAAAAGGAGCTGCATCATTTTGGCAGTGACTTAAACATTAACCCACCGTCTGTTACTGCTGAAGAATATCTAAACGAATTTAAAGATGGGGCCGGAAGGGCCATACTGGGCGAATCATCCGTTTGGTACCTTTTTTCAACGCTTGCGGCGCATGAGATAAAAGCATTTGCCCCGGATGCCAAAATAATTATTATGCTGCGTAACCCTGTTGAGATGATACCTGCCCTGCACCGGCAAAACCTTGTTGACGCTAACGAAGACATTACAGATTTTGAGAAAGCCCTTGGCGCAACAGAAGACAGGCGCGCCGGAAAGCGGCTGCCCAAAAACCTGGAGCTTATTGCCTGCCTGATGTACACTGAGGCTGCAAAATATTACAGACAGGTAAAAAGATACCTTGATGTTTTTGGCAGTAATGTACACGTGATTATATATGACGACTTTAAAAAAGACAATTTAAAGGTATATTCAGCAGTATTGCGCTTTTTACAAATTGACGACGGTTTTGTACCTGCAATGGGCATGATAAACACAGCAAAAAAACTGCGCAACCAACAGGTGCAGCGGCTGTTAAAACGGCCGCCTACCGGCTTGCGCAGCGTGGTACGTACATTAATGCCCTTTAAGCCGGTGCGGCGTTTTATTATGCAGCAGATGGAAAAGTATAATGTGCAAATAGGCGGTAGCCAAAAATTAAGCGAGCCTGTTAAACAGGTTTTAAAGGAAATGCACAAAGATGATATAAAGCAATTAAGCGCCTTGTTGCAACGGGATCTGAATTTTTGGGTGGAATGAAGCCAGCCGTGAAATTTTCGTTTTGAATCTCAATAGCTAACACAAAATGTACCAACAGCTTCTTCAAATTCTTCTTCTAATTTCTTAAAAAGAAACATATATCCTTTTAAATATCCGTATGCCATACACGCCATAAAAAAAGGGATTAAATGTTTGCAATTAACCCCCGCCAAAATGACTCTTAATAAATCAACTTTTTCCGCCAAGCGTTTACTACACCTTACTCCGTTCTCAGGCTTTTTACCGGGTTTGCCCTTGCCGCTTTTATTGCCTGGAAACTGATGGTAGTAAGCGCTATAACCACGGCAGCAAGCCCGCCTATGGCAAATAACCACCAGCTAATGCTTATGCGGTACACATAATCCTGCAACCAGCTATGCATATAATACCATGCAATGGGTGCGGCTATGGCAAAAGCAATAGCAATAAGTATAACAAATTCCCGCGTAAACAGGTACACAATACCGGCAGTACTTGCACCCAGCACTTTACGTATGCCCACTTCTTTTACACGCTGCACCGCCATAAACGATGCTAGGCCGTATAAGCCAAGGCAGCTAAGAAATATTGCGATGGCTGCAAAAATTTTATAAAGTTGCGCCAGCTGGTTTTCCTGCTTGTAAAAACTTTCAATTTTATCATCAAGAAACCTGGATTCAAACATAAAACCAGGCAATGTTTGCTCCCACAGTGTTTTAATAGATTGCATAGTACCTGCAATATTTGTGGTGGCAAGTTTTATAGTAGCCTGGTTGTACATAGTAACGTTTGTTGCAATAAGCAATGGCGCAGGGCTATTGCGGAATGACCTGTCATTAAAATCTTTCAACACACCAACTACAGGGCATTTTATATTGTCGTTCCATATACTTATTTCTTTATTCAACATATCATCGGGGTTTTTTATGCCCAGGCTTTTCATCAGTGACTCATTTACCAAAAATTCCCTTGTCATCTTAGAAGGCTGCAAATTCCTCCCGGCTATTAAAGTTAACTTGTAAGCAGGCACATATTCCTCGTCGGCAAATTTGGTAATGGCTTTAAAATCTTCTTCCTTTATCGCATGGTTAAATTTTAGCGTACTCCATGTATCGTTTGCGTCTTCTACCGGCGTGTTGCTGCTAAAGCTTACGGCCTGTACACCGTTTATGGAAAGTAACTTTTGCTTTATATAATCCATCTTGCTTATGCGTATACTATCTATACGGTAGGGTATATTTACAATAGCATCCTTATCAAAGCCTAACGGCTGGTTCATAAAATAATCCATTTGTTTTACAATGATGAGTGTGCCTATGATGAGTGCCTGCGCAATGATGAATTGAAACACCACAAGGCCCCTGCGCAACGAAATACCTTTGGTTGTACCCGCAGAAAGTTTACTCTTTAAAGCTGTAATAGGGTTAAAGCGCGATAAAACAATAGATGGATAAAAACCGGCCAATACCGTTACTGCAACTGTTACGGCTGCCAGGAATAAAATAATGGTGGAACTGTTAAGTATGCTGAATGAAAGCGATAGTTCTAAAAGCCGGTTTATATAAGGCATTGCAATAAGGGTAATACCTGCCGCAAGTATTACAGCGATGATAACTATTAAAAATGTTTCAACAATAAATTGTATCTGTAATTGAAATTTATTGCTTCCCAGCACCTTTCTTACACCCACCTCTTTTGAGCGGTTAACTGCCTGCGCCGTGGAGAGATTTATAAAGTTTACGCAGGCAATTGCCAGTATAAATGCGGCAATAAGCCACAATACATTAAGTAATTGGTGGCTGATGGCTTTGTTACTGTAATTACCGGTTTGTGTGTCGTAGTGAATATTATTCACCGGCTGAATGATGTAGCTGTCCTTGTTTTCGGCCGATTTAACTTTTTTTGCATAAGCAGCTAGCTGCTGGTTAAAATTATCAGCGGAGGTATTGGGCAACATCAAAATGTAACAACCAAAGTCTGGAGCAGTTTCGTTCCACTTGGTAGATTCTTTCATTAAGGTACCGAGATAACTTGTTCCCATAGATACAACCAGTTTCATCTGGAAGTCAGTATTCGCAGGTATGGTAGCCAAAATACCGGTTACTTTTAATACTTCAGTACTGTGGTCAAACATAAAGCCGCCTGATTGCAGTTTAAGGGTTTGGCCCATGGCAAGTTTCCAGTCACCAAAATACTTTTCAGCGGTTTCCTTTGTAAGTAAAACAGTATTAGTTTCTTTTAATGACTCGTACGAACCCGCAAGCAGCGGGAAATTAAATATGTTAAAGAAAGAGGGCTCCGTAAAAAATAAACCACGTTCTTCTTTAAAGTGTTTTTGCGGCGCACCGTTATCCCCGGCTACTATTAATTCATCATTATGGCTTGCAAAAACAGGGGCCACTTCTTCAATTGCAGGAAAACCAGCTTTTAGTGCAACAGGCATTGGGTAGGGTACACTTTTATCATAAGTGATATTTGCAGCATCCTCATGGTGATATTCTGTAAGTACACGATAGGCGCGGTCTTTTTTAGGATGAAAAGCGTCGAAACTTGTTTGATATTGTATAATGATGAATATCATCATACAAACAGCTATGCCGGTGGCAAGCCCTGCAATGTTAATAAAAGCATAGCCTTTGTTGCGTACTAAATTGCGGAACGATGTTTTGAAATAATTACGAATCATAGCTTTACAATTATAATATGGTCTTATTTTATTTTTATAAACTCAGCTTAGTTGCTTAATACACTAAACAAACCAGGCCCTGTGCCGGCTTATATCAAATCCACTTCCCAACAAACTGCGCGAAAGCATCTTTATACTGGTCACCAATGGTAATCACCCTCTTGCCAATATATACTGAGTTTTTGGTCATGGATGTAATATTACCCAGCGAAACAATAAACGACCGGTGTATGCGCATAAAACGTTTCGGGGGCAATTTTTCTTCCAATGCCTTCAGGCTGGTGAGCGACAAAAGCGCTTTGTCAAAATTTTTCAAGTGCACTTTTACATAGTCCTTCAGGCCTTCTATATATACAATATCATCCAAAGCAATCCGCACCAATTGATATTCTACTTTTAGAAATAAGTATTCGTCGTGCACTTTTTCTGCCCCCGCTGTAATAGTGGCGGCTGGAGTTACTCCAGCAGGTTTGTGCAACAATTCAACATAATTATAAGCCCTGGTTGCTGCACGCAAAAATTCCTCGTAATTAAATGGTTTCAATAAATAATCCCGCGCGTCAACCTTATAGCCTTCCAGGGCAAACTGGTTATAAGCTGTTGTAAAAATTATCTGCGGCGTTTCAGGCATTTTACTTAGAACGCGTGCCAGTTCAATGCCGTTCAGGTCGCTCATCTGTATATCAAGGAAGATAACGTCGATCTTTTGTGAGTGTATTGATTTCAACGCCTCTATTGAGCTCAAATAACGCCCTGCCAGTTTTAAAAAAGGTGTTTCTTCAATAAATTTACTCACCAGGCCAAGCGCCAGGGGTTCATCATCAACCGCGATACAATTCAATATCATGACAGATCGAGAATTAAGTGAACAGAATATTCGTTATCAGCGTTTAGTTCATTTATATTCAGCTTATACTTGCCCGGGTAAAGCAGGTCAAGCCTGCGCCTGGTATTCGCCAACCCAATGCCACTACTGGTTTCTAAGCTAACGCTATTATCCTTTATAATTGAATTCTTTACCACAAGGTCAAGCATTTTATCTTTCTGTAAAATGGCAATATTAATATAGCCCGGCTGTGTGGACCTTACGCCATGCTTAAAAGCATTTTCAACAAATGGCAGAAATATCATGGGGGCCAATGGCACATCCACAAGATTTGCCGGGGTATCAATATTCAGCCCTACTGCGTCTGTCAACCGCAATTGCATCAGGTTAATATAATCTTTCACAAAAGCTATTTCCTGGCTCAGCATCGTATGGCCGGATTGCGTGTCGTACAGTAAATAACGCATCATGCGGGATAGCTGATGTACCGCCTTACCGGCAAGTTCGGCGTCAATGGCGGTTAGGGCGTAAATATTATTCAGCGTATTAAAAAAGAAATGCGGGTTTATCTGCGCCTTAAGCATTGATAGTTCAGAAATAACTTTATCCTTTTCCAGTTCTTCCCGCTTCTGCCTGTCCTTTTGCCATTTTTGTATGGCAGTAATACTCGTGCCAATACCAAGCACCAATGCACTCATAATTATGGTGGGCCTGTCTATTAACCTGCCAAGGTAAGGCCTGATGTGTGGCGGAGTTTTCATCATTTGTTCTGCCGGGCCCTGCCGGCCGGGCGCAAAGGCTTGGCGGGGGGTAAGCGCATTCTCCACCCATCCGTTAATCAACACAATTGCTGCAACCAGGACAATAGCCATTATAAAATAGTAAACCGTATTACTCCTCAACAAAAACCTGGGAACGAGAACGGATACATTAACATAAAAGGCTATTACGAGTAATGTTAGCGTTACGCTTTGCGTAACCCAGGCCTGGTAAGGTATATCTATGCCTGAGAAAAGCGGATGGTAAAAAAATATGGCAATACCAAACACAGCCCATATTAATACATGGGCCAAAATGTTTAGCAGTTTGCTTTTTGATGTCATTCTATAAAAGTAATTTACACTATTTGTAATTAGCCTGTTAAAACGGGTACAATATTCACTTATTAGGCGGTTACCGCAAACTCAAACCGCTATTGGGCAACATTTTGCCTGCGAACAGCTGTTTATCATCTTTTAACGGCTATCTGTGGCTTTTGGTTTATAAGAAATGTTTTTAATCAGGTGAAAAGCTACCCCCGTCTATAATCGGGGGCCCACTGTCTATTACATTTTAGAGTGGGTAAATGATGCATTTGCTTTGTATTGGTTGCGATGGGTAACGCTGTTGCACTTTACCGGACCTGTGGGCAGACCTGCCAACCAAACAATAATTTAAAAGCAATGAGGAAGCGTTTAATATCCATATTTATTCTTATCGCCTATTGCGCAATACTGGTTAAGGTAATGGTATTTAAAGATGTGCCGCTTATAACGATAGGCCCGCTGAGGTTTAATTTTGGAGGAACGCAGGAAGGCCCGGCCAACTTAGTGCCGTTCAAAACCATTTTACCCTACCTGCTGGGTAAGAAGGGGTTTATTATTGCGTTTCTTAACCTTGCCGGGAACATTGTTTTGCTTGTACCGGCAGGGTTTATTGTTCCTTTCATCTTTAGGAACATGACATGGAAAAAATCCCTTGCTCTCGGGGTTGCCTCCGGTTTTACCATAGAGGTGATGCAGGCAGCATTACACGTTGGCATATTTGATATTGATGATGTAATACTAAATGGCCTTGGCGTTATGGTTGGCTGGTGGGTGTTTAAAATTTTCGCAAAAATGGCACGTACAATGAAATATAAAAGTCTAATTATTGCTGCAGTGATAGCTCTTGCTGCCGCGGCCGCTTTTTATGGTGTTACTTTTTATAAAAGGAGTAAGCCACCAGTAAGTTTAGCGCCTGCTGCTGAGAACGTTCAGCACGATACTACAGCCCGCCCGGATAGTGCAGAAGTTAGAATTCCACAAGGCAATGACCCCTGTAGAGGCACCGGTGGCACCGGGCAGATTATTAGCGTAAGCAATGATACATTGACTATTAAGCGGAATGACGGCAAAAATGAAATTATTTACCTTACGGATAAGACAACGATCAGGAATTCAGCGGGTGCTTTATCCAGATCTGATTTGAAAACAGGAGAAAGGATAACGGTAGTGGTGATGTCAAAACATAGCGCGGCGGCCGTTTTGGTTTGCAATGAAGTTCGGAGCCACCCTGGCGACGGCGGTGGCGGTTGACCAGGAAAAAGATACTGCAACTACCATTTCAAAAGTCTCATAAGCAGGGCGATCAACATATCGCCCACGGCCCTCTTTTTTGAGAGGGCCTTTTTCGATACCTTAAAAATAAAAAAGCCGCTAAAAAAATTTAGCCTCTCCAGTAGCCTCGACAGGAATCGAACCTGTATCTAAAGTTTAGGAAACTTCTATTCTATCCATTGAACTACAAGGCCAGTTCTTAAAAAGGAACGCAAAAATAGGGGTTTTAGGCATTGCATCCCCTTTAATATTGTATTTTTTACAGGTTGCTTATATGAAGAGATTGCCCTGGTCCCCTTGTTTTTTTACCGCAATACTTAAATGTTCATACGCTTTATGGGTTGCCTCGCGGCCACGGGGCGTGCGTTGTAAAAAGCCCTCCTGTATTAAAAAAGGCTCGTACACTTCTTCAATAGTGCCGGGCTCCTCGCCTACTGCAGTAGCTATGGTGGTTATGCCGACAGGGCCACCTTTAAACTTGCCGATGATGGCACTTAAAATGCGGTTATCCATCTCATCAAGTCCATGCTCATCCACATTCAATGCACGCAGGGCGTGTTGGGTAATGCCAATATCAATAATGCCGTCGTTTAGTACCTGGGCAAAGTCGCGCACGCGGCGCAACAGGCCGTTGGCAATACGGGGCGTACCGCGGCTGCGGCGGGCAATTTCACCGGCTGCCTGGCTTGATATGCGTGTTTTTAATATATCAGCGCTTCTTTCAATAATTTTTTGCAGTACCTCTGCAGTGTAATATTCAAGCCTGCTTTTTATACCAAAGCGGCTTAACAACGGCGCGGTAAGCAAACCGCTGCGCGTAGTAGCGCCTACCAGGGTAAAGGGGTTAAGCGTTAATTGTATACTGCGGGCATTGGGGCCGCTGTCAATCATAATATCAATCCTAAAGTCTTCCATGGCAGCATACAGGTACTCTTCTACCACGGTGCTAAGCCGGTGTATCTCGTCAATAAAAAGCACATCGTTAGGTCCAAGGTTGGTAAGCAGGCCGGCAAGGTCGCCAGGCTTTTCAATAACAGGGCCTGATGTTTCCTTTATATTCACCCCAAGCTCATTAGCTACAATTCTTGATAAGGTTGTTTTGCCCAGGCCCGGCGGGCCATGAAACAAAACATGATCAAGCGCTTCTCCGCGAATTTTTGCTGCTTTTATAAAAATTACCAGGTTTTCAATAAGCTGTTGCTGCCCTGCAAAATCTATTATTTCCGCGGGGCGTATGCTGTTCTCAAATTCTTTTTCAACGGGTGATAAAGCATCCTGCCCGGTACGTACATTTGTATTAGCCATTACTTATTTAAATCTTTGTAAATCTACGCAAAAGTAACTGAGCAAAATTTATGCATATACATTTCATTCAGCATGTGGCTTTTGAGTACCCGGGCAGCATAATTGACTGGGCCACGGAAAATAATCATACCACCGCCTTTACCAAAGTTTTTGAAGAAGCCGTTTTTCCCCTTCCGGCACAATATGATATGCTGGTTATTTTGGGTGGGCCCATGGGTGTTTACGAGGAAGATATTTACCCCTGGATGGCTGATGAAAAGCATTGTATTAAAGCCGCCATTGCTGCAAAAAAGAAGGTACTGGGCGTTTGCCTTGGCAGCCAGTTTATTGCCAACGTGCTGGGTGAAGAAGTGTACCCGCACACCCTAAAAGAAATTGGCTGGTGGCCGGTGCAAAAGGTAACAGAGCATGCTTTAACGGAGGGCCTGCCTGTTGAATTCATCACTTTTCACTGGCATGGCGACACCTTTAAATTACCAGGTGGCGCTGTACAACTATTTAGAACCGCGCAGTGCGGGCAGCAGGGTTACATTTATAGTAACCATGTAGCCGGCCTGCAGTTTCATATGGAAGTAAAGCAGGACCTGCTGGACGGCATGACAGAGCACGAAAGCAAAGAGCTTACGGGCGAAGGCTATGTACAAACAGCCCAAACCATACAACAAAATATTGCAGTGGAAGTACCCAAACAAAACGTTTATATGAAACGCCTGTTAAATAATTTTGTTAATTTGTAAAATATATTTGCATATACAAATGAAGATTGTATTTTTGTGCTGCACAACAAAATCCCCTTTCGTTCCGAAGGGAGTCCTTTGGAGGGGGTAGTGATTCATGAAGACATCTGAAAGCAGGTTTAGAAAATGTATGTATTTTTCATCAAACGCGCTGGCGCGCAAGATGGAAAAGCTTGCCAATGAAAGTTGGAAAAAGGTTGGCCTTAGCCCCAGCCATGCCTACCTGCTTATGATTGTTATTGAGGAGCCGGGCACACAGCCTGGTGTGTTGGCTGGCGAATTACAGCTAAAACCCAGCACCATTACGCGTTTAATAGAAAAGCTGGAAGATAAAAAGCTGGCTGTAAGAGTTACCGAAGGCAAAACAACCAATGTTTATGCTACCCCAAAAGGCAGGGAGTTATTGGGTGATTTGAAAGATTGCCTTAAAAACTTTTATGAAGGCTATGCACATATACTTGGTAATGATGAAAGCGCCAAACTGGTGGCGGATATGAACAAACTGTCTGATGCATTGCCCGGCTAAATTTTTTTATACCAACAATTGTATATACAAATAAAATAACAATTTATTCATTTTAAAACCAACAAACAAGTATGAAATACACATTAACAGGTGGCGCAGGCAATATAACAAAACCGCTTGCCCTGCAACTGCTAAATGCAGGCCACCAGGTAACAGTAATTGGCCGCAGTGAAAACAACCTTAAAGAACTGGTAGATGCCGGCGCAACTGCCGCTATTGGCTCAGTTGAAGATGTTGATTTTTTAACCAAGGCATTTACAGGCGCCGATGCGGTGTACACAATGGTGCCACCAAAATGGGATGCCAAAGACTGGAAAGGTTACATTGCCCAAATAGCCAAAAATTATGCTGATGCTATTAAGGCAGCCGGTGTAAAGCATATAGTAAACCTGAGCAGTATAGGCGCACACATGCCCGATGGCTGTGGGCCGGTAACAGGCTTACACCGCGGGGAGCTTAGCTTAAACACCCTGGCTAATGTTAGCATAAAGCATTTGCGCCCGGCGTTTTTCTATCAAAACCTTTTGGCGAATATTGGCCTGGTAAAACAAGCCGGTATAATAGGTGGCAACTATGGCGAACCGGGCAGCACTTTTGTTATTGTTCACCCAACTGATATTGCTGCTGTTGCTGCTGAGGAACTGCTAAGCCTTGGTTTCACCGGCCACTCTGTAAGGTATATTGCAAGCGACGAAATTGCGCCTGCCGCTATTGCTTCAGCCATTGGGGAGGCTATTGGCAAACCGGGTCTGCCATGGGTAGTATTTACCGATGAACAATCTTATGGCGGTATGCTGGGTGCAGGCTTATCTGAAGAAGTTGCCAAAAATTATGTTGAAATGGGCCATGCTTTAAGAACCGGCCAAATGACGGAAGATTATTTTAAGCACCGCCCTGCCACATTAGGCAAAGTAAAAATTGCAGACTTCGCTAAAGTGTTTGCGGCCATATTTAATGCCGGTGAACAACCCGCGCATTAGTTTGTAAAAGGCACAGGCAAGCGTAGTTTGAGAGAATTGATTCAGGTAGAAAACTACTGTAACTCCGTGGTTTATTTCAAAAATTCAAAACTTAACATATGAAAGCAGGAATTATTGGTTCTGGCGCGGTTGGCCAAACACTTGCCAAAGCATTTAAAAGCGAAGGCTACGATGTAATGCTTGGCACACGCAACACTACAAAACCAGAAGTAGTGAAGTTTAATACTGAAACAGGTATTGCTATTGGCACTTTTGAAGAAACAGCAAAGTTTGGCGGCATTATAGTTGTTTGCACAAAGGGCGATGCAGCAGAAGAGGCCATAAAATTGGCAGGTATTGAAAACCTTGATGGCAAAGTGGTAATAGATACCACTAACCCAATTGCCGCACTGCCCCCAACTAACGGGGTGCTGCATTTTACTACCACATTCAACTGGTCGCTGATGGAGCAGTTACAAAAAACAGCGCCCAATGCAAAGTTTGTAAAGGCGTTTAACAGCGTTGGCAATACCTTAATGTATAAGCCGCAGTTAAAAGGCGGTACGCCAAGCATGTTTATTTGCGGCAATGATGAAGTTGCAAAGCAAACAGTTACTGAAGTTTTAACTGCTTTTGGCTGGGAAACCGAAGATCACGGTAAAGCAGAAGCTGCCCGTGCCATTGAGCCACTTTGCATGCTATGGTGCATACACGGTTTTTTAAAGAACGACTGGCAGCATGCCTACAAAATATTAAGGCCGTAGTTAACCTGGATTTATAAACACATTTAAAGGGACGATGTCTTCTATATAGATGTCGTCCCTTTCTTGCTTTGTAAAACATTTTAATGAAATGATGAGATGCACTTTTTCGTCATCCATTATACACCGGCGACTTTACGTCGTGGTAAAACAAAAATGTCCAGTGTGCTTCCTGCCCTTCCTGCCACCATTGCTGGCGTAGTTGCATACATTTCTTTCCATCATAATCGTACTTGGCAACAAACTTACTTTTCATTTGCTGTAGCTGCGGGGCGTCATCAGCGCCAAAAAAAATAGTCTCACCATCTTCTTCAATCCAGTAAACCTGGTGGTATGGGCTGTGGCCGCCGGTAACATGGTATTTAATATAACCATCAATAGTTCCATCGCCATCTAAAAAAACAACATTGGGGCTGCTTTCAAGAATAGATATTTCCTCAGCCATGTAAGATGGGTAGCCAACATCAAGCGCAGACTCCAGTTCTTTTATCTGCACATAGTACGTAGCATTGGGAAAAGCTATGCTAAAATTACCCAACCGGTCTTTTATACTTACTCCCCCGGCATGGTCTTTATGCAGGTGGCTCATCAACACTTTAGTTACCTGCCCAGGCAGAATACCATTCGCTTTAAGATTAGCGTACAACTGCAGTTCACCATTTACTGAAAAACCAAGCCCTGTATCAAGCAGCAGCACATCTTTTTTTGTAACCACCACAAACGGCTGTACCTCAACCAGCAGGCTGCCGGCTGCGCGCTGTTGCAGGTCGTCTTCCTGCAAATTAAACGGGACAAAAATTTTGGTTTTATCTATCGTAAAAACACCTTCTGACAATGGAATTATTTGCATAGCTACAACCCCTCCGCCCCTAAAGGGGAACTTATAAACCTGGTTATGTTAATTTATACATGCGCAAAGTTGTACGAGGCAAATTTACAACTATGTTACGGGCTTTTGTACTTTGCCCGGTACTTGTTGCCCAAAGGACTCCCTCGGAGTATTACTTATTGCAACTGCATAACATTATTCAGCAATAGCAATAAAATATGCTTCCGATGTTCTTCTTTTTTACTTACCCAAAATATTCTTACACCGTATTACATGACGCTCCGACGGAGCTTAATACAATTACCTGTCATTTGTTTTGCCATTTGCGTACCGTCACTACCTGGCTAAGAAAACACACCGGTTTTTATTTGATCATTGAGCGTTGAAAATTGAGCATTGAACAATTCTTAATCCTTATTGACCCGCTGACCAATTGACTTACTGACCATCTTTTACCTAAGCACCATCTGCTTATCTGCGTCAAGCCTTAGCAGAATAAAAATAAGAACGGTAAACGTAAGCAGCGATGAACCGCCGTAGCTCATCAGCGGCAGGGCTATGCCAATACTGGGGAATAAGCCAATGGTCATGCACACATTTACAGCTATGTGAAAAAACAATATGCTTGCCACACTGTAGGCGTACACGCGGCTAAAAGTACTTCGTTGTCGCTCGGCCATCCACACAATACGCAACAGCAATGTAATATACAGGCCCATAAAAATTAAACAGCCGGTAAAGCCAAAGGCTTCGCCAAGCGATGTAAATATAAAGTCGGTATTTTGCTCCGGTACGTACTTGCCACGGGTTTGTGTGCCTTTCAAAAATCCTTTGCCCATTAACCCGCCTGAGCCGATGGCTATTTTGCTTTGCCTTACATTATAATCGTCAGTTTGGTGTGGGGCTTTAGTGCCCAGCCCTTTTTTATAGGCAGCATTATCTTCGCAATTATATTCTTTACCAAACGCCATATATATACGCTGGCTTTGGTAGCACTCAAACACATTATTAAAAATATATGGCACCGCAAACCGCTGTATGCCCACGCAAACACCCCAAATAACTATAATATACGCCAGTACTATTCTGTTACGCTTTATGGTAAAACGCATAATATAACCAACACTACCTGCAATAACCGTTAAAATACCCGCCAGCCAGTTTTTTTCAACAAGCAGGGTGGCCACAACCAGTATAGCGAACGAAAAACCTATTACCAGCACCTTTGCGGGCAGCCCCTCACGGTACATAGCAATAAAAAAGCAGGTATATACCAGCGCCAGGCCGGTTTCGTGCTGCAACCTTGAAAGCACTGCGGGAAACAACACAATACATGCTGCGATAACCTGCGATTTGGTTTTAGAAAAATCCAGGTCCTGCAGGGATATATATTTTGCGAGTGCGAGCGCCGTAAAAATTTTACATAGTTCAGCCGGCTGCAGGTTAAAGCCGCCACCCAATGGTATCCAGCTTTTACTGCCGTTCACACTTTTACCAATTACAAATGTGGCAAGCATAAGTCCTACACCCGCCACATAAAAAAGGTTGGCAAAAGCGGTGTACAGCTTACTATCACTTAATAATATAAATGTGGCAAGCAAGGCACAAATGCCCGCGAACATTAACTGCTTGCTGTAACCTGTTTTACCATCCAGAAATGATGTCAGCCAGTTTACATCAGGTTTATACTCCACCATAAAAATGCACAATATGCCTATAGACACCAACAAGGCATATAAAAACACTACAAGCCAGTCAACACCTTTTGATATCGGTTTATTCTGCATCATATTCAGGCCCTGGTTGTTTTTGAAGGTTTAGCTTTCTTTTCACCGGTTGTTAACACCATATCGGCGCGGGTTATACTTTTTTCTTTTTTTGCAGGTGAATTATCTTTTAAAGGCGCCTTTGAAACCTGCATATCTTCACCTTTATCAGCGGGTGCGTAAGCATGGTTGAAGCTGTCTTTTTTTGCCCTTTCCTGCTTTACACGCATCAGGCTATCCTGTTTCACACGCCTGGCCGAGTCCTGCGATTCCATAGCCCGCACCATATACGCGGGTATAAGATTTTTCGCAGCCATTTGTTCAGCAAGCGCTTTGCGGTCAGGTTCTGCAATGGAATCTTTCAAATATTTCTCAATCAAAAGGCTGGCTATAGGCGCTGCCGCCTGTGCACCTTTACCCGCATTTTCGCACATTACAGCAATAGCAATACGCGGGTTGTCCCTTGGGGCAAAAGCGCCGAAGAAAGAGTGGTCAGGTAACGGAACACCGTTCAGGCTGTTTTGCACCGTACCTGTTTTACCGCACACAACTACGCCAGGTACCTGTACCAGCGAACCAGTACCAGATTCCATTACTTCCTGCATGCCATCCTGCACAATATCAAATACTTTTTCAGGTATATCCAGTGTATGGTGCTTTATCTTAAACGAATCCAGCATGTGGCCCTCTTCTTCTGTAACATTCTCAATACTATCAACAAAATGCGGTGTATAGTACCAGCCCTTATTTGCGATAGTGGCCATTGCATTAGATAACTGCATAAGGGTTGTTTGCACTTCGCCCTGGCCTATAGCATTTGAGATGATATTGCACGAAACCCAGCGTGGCCCAAATATTTTTACATAATCTGATGGTACAGGTATATTACCGTTACGCTCACCCGGAAGGTCTACCCCAAGTTTGTGCCCCAGGCCAAATGAATACGCATATCTATTAAAATTTGCCAGGGCAGCCGATGAACTGGCAAATTTGGGATCGTCAATAACCTTGCGGAAAGTAATGGCAAAATAAGTGTTGCAGCTATGTGCCACTGCCTCGCGAAAAGCAAAAGTACCGGGGTCAAGGCAGCCAACCCTGCGTCCGCAGCCGTAATAAGCGCCGGTGCAGGTTGTAGTCATCCTGTCGTCAATTACACCTTCGGTCAGTGCTACAGTGCCAACTATTGTTTTAAAGGTTGAGCCCGGTGAGTAATTATTTATTGCCCTGTTGAAAAACGGTTTGCGGGGGTCTACCTGCAGCTCGTTAAACAACTTCCTTCCTTCGGGGCCGGCAACGCTTTGCGGGTTATAAGTAGGGCTGCTTATCATGCACAATATGCCGCCTGTACGCGGGTCAATCGCCACTATTGAGCCAACTTTATTGCCCATTAGTTTTTCGCCAAACTGCTGCAACTCCACATCAAGGCTAAGGTGCAGGCTTTTGCCAGCTATTGCCGCAGTATCGTAAGCACCGTTTTCGTAGGAGCCTATTATTCGGCTGCGGTTATCACGCAAGTAGTTTTTAACCCCCCTTTGGCCCATCAAAACTTTCTCATACTGGCGTTCAAGCCCAGTTTTACCTGCATAGTCGCCCATTTCGTAACCTTCACCCTTATGTTGTTTTATAAAAGATGAATCAACTTCTGAAATATAGCCAAACACCACGCTGCCTGCTCCATAAGGAAAATCGCGTACCGGGCGTTCATTAAGCGTAAACCCCGGAAAACGGTACAGGTTTTCGTTAAGGCGCGCATACAACTCCTGCGAAAGCAAGGGCTCGAATACACTGGGTTTAAAAGATGTGTTTCTCACCCTGGCATTGGTAAGCCTTTTTCTATATTCCGCCGTGTCAATATTTAAAATGCTGCATAATGTAAGCGTATCAGGGTTTTTAACATCCGTGGGCGTTACCTCAAGGTCGTACATCACTGTATTTTCTAATATGGCCCGATGCTTACGGTCGTACATAAGTCCGCGGCTGGGATATACTATTTTATGAAGAACGGCATTGTCAAACGCCCTTCGCGCGGAATCAGACGAAAACACCTGCAGGTGAAGCAGCTGCACCACAATAATTAAAAAAACTGAAATAAAAATAACCTGGACCACCCTGCTGCGGGACTGATTATACACCGGCATATTGAGAAATGATAGTTAGTTGAAAAAGGAGTGAAAAATCTATGCCACAAAATTGAATGTTTCTGCGGTTATATGCGGCAACATTAAGATATATTTTTGTTGCTGATTTGGTGATTTAGTGATTTGCTGATATTCAGGGCACAAGTTTTAAATCAAATTCCAAAAATTTCGCAATCTTAAAATCAGCAATGCATTTACGCTGCATTGGTTTTATACTTTGCTTTGCGGGAAAAAAGCATTTCAGTAATGGCAATTAGCAGAAGGCTTATAGCCGTTGAGCCGGCAACCTTACCAATAAAAAATATAAATGTGCCGCCATTCATCCATTCAATAAATGTTAGTATTGCATGGTGCACAAAAGTTAATATTATAATGTATACACTGTATGGCGCCCAGCCCATGCTTTTAATGCCGGGTTCAGAATAGCTTACTTCTGTAGCGTCTTGCGGCAATAATATACTTATTAAAAAAGGCCTTAAAAACGCAATAAACAGGCAGGGTATTATATGCAGCCCCGGCCATACAGTAAAAAAATCCATCGACAGCCCAAACACAAATGCTATAATTAATAAAAAGCTTTTAGGTGTATTAAAGGGTAGCCACAGTATAAATAAAAAATACAGGTAGGGTTTTAGGAATTGGTGTATTGGTGGTATTTTGTTTAGTACGAATGCCTGCACCAGTATAAACAGTATAAACCTTATAATATTTTTTAGCAAACTGCTCATTAATTCTTGGGTGTTTTATCATCAGGTGTTTTGTCTTCAACCGCTTTTTGTTCCTGCCACATTACATTTTCAACAAGGTATGCATATTGAAGATTAAAGAAGTTTGCGGTAGTTTTTACTTTAAGCAGGTAAGTGCTGGTGCCATCAGGGTCGTTCAATATTTGTGATACGGTGCCTATCATAACTCCCGGGGGAAAGCTAAGATTGGCTATATTGCTGGTAACCACTGAATCGCCCATCTTTACCTGTGCAGCCTTTGTAACATGCCGCATGGTTAGGTATTGTGGGTCGCTGCCTTCCCAGTCAACCTCGCCCATAAAAAAGCCGCGCTTCATCATGCCGCTTACTTTACTTTTACGGTTAAGCAGGCTCATTACCCGGCTATAGTTATCACCTGCGTACACCACTTTACCAACGGCGGAACCATCCTGCCCAACAACACCCATATTATCTACAACGCCCTGGTTTTTACCCCTATAAAGGGTAATATAATTATTCTCTTCGGTTACTGAATTGTTTACCACTTTGGCAGTTAAATAGCTAAACCTGCGTATACGGCCAAGTGTATCTTTAATAAGGCTGTCTATCTTGTATTTTTTAACACTATCAGGCGCATCGAAAGACGTGCCCAGCAGGTTTAGCAGGCGCGTATTTTCTTCAGCCAGCTGCTTGTTGGTTTCTTTAAGGTGAAAGTAATTTTCAACATCGCTGTACTGCTTGTTTATTTTACCGGTAACCTCGTTGGCGGCACCCGCATATACACCCTGGTAAGTTTTGTTGTAAGTTACCAGTATACCAACCGATATACCCAGTAAAACCAGGAAAAGAAAAAAGGTAAAAAAGCGCCTTATGAAAAGAAATATGTTACGCATGGCCTTCTTCGCGTAGCCCCTGCATGCACGGGCGTGAAGATATTATTTTAAAGTAAATACATTATTACCTAAACACCAGTTTTCTTTTATTCTTGCGCTTTGCAATGTGCAGGTTTTAACGCATAATAAAGGGGTAACGCTGGTAATTTTTTAAAGCAAGGCCTGTGCCGCGAACTACGCTTTTTAGCGGGTCGTCGGCAATGTGAACCGGTAATTTTATTTTTTGGCTAAGGCGTTTATCAAGGCCGCGCAGCAATGCACCGCCGCCTGTTAAGTACAACCCGCGCCTGTAAATATCACCTGCCAGTTCGGGTGGTGTTGTTTCCAGTGCTTTAAGTATAGCCTCTTCAATTTTGAATATGGATTTGTCAAGCGCCTCCGCAATTTCCTGGAAGCTTACCATAATTTGTTTTGGTATGCCCGTTACAAGGTCGCGCCCGTTAACCGGTATATCGTCTGGCGGTGTTTCCAGGTCTTTCATGGCTGCACCTACCTGTATTTTTATCTGCTCGGCGGTTCTTTCACCAATCAGCAGGCTGTGGTAACGGCGCAATGCCTCCATAATATCGGCTGTAAATTCATCACCGGCAATACGTATGCTTTGGTCGCACACAATACCGGCCAGGGCAATTACCGTAATACCGGTGGTACCACCGCCAATATCTATAATCATGTTACCAACAGGCTCTTCTACGTCAATACCAATACCCAGTGCAGCCGCCATAGGTTCATGAATAAGGTATACTTCCTTCGCACCTGCCTGCTCAGCGCTGTCGCGCACAGCGCGTTTTTCAACCTCTGTGATGGATGACGGTATGCAGATCATCATACGCCAGCTTGGCGGAAACCATGGCTTTTTAGGGTAAATCATCTTGATCATTTCCCTTATCATTAACTCGGCTGCGTTAAAGTCAGCAATAACACCGTCTTTTAAAGGCCTTACCGTACGTATGCTTTCGTGCGTTTTTTCGTGCATCATTAAGGCACGCTTGCCCACTGCCAATACCTCTTTAGGGTTATTTCGGTTAAGGGCCACTATTGAAGGTTCATTTACTACTACTTCGTCGTTATGTATGATTAGGGTATTTGCGGTACCCAGGTCAATCGCTATCTCTTGTGTAAAAAAATTAAACAGTCCCATTTATATCTTTACTCCGGTGGTTATTGTTGTTATTGTAAAATGCCTGCAAAATTCACATAAATAAACTGAATAAACAAAGTGTACTATGCAGATTTTTTAAGGGTTTCAATTGAATTTTAAATCTTAACTTTTTCTCACGGCAGTTTGTTAGGCGGCTTTACAGAAAATATTATACCAAAATTACTTAAACAGTTTGAAACAACGGTTTGTTTTACAAAAGCAATTTTTTTAAGTTATTGTTCTTTAGGGCAATTTCTCTTAAAAATAAGGGTAAAACCGGGCAAATACGGTATTTCCTGAAGCAGTTTCTCTCTTTAACCGGCATAACATGTATTGTTGTTTTTAACGGCATCCATCAAAATTTTTACTCAAACTGCCCGCTAACCACAAATAATTTCATTGAATGCCTGTAATAAACTTTGAACGTAACTTGAAACAGGTTTGAACGTTATACTTACTCCATTTATTACAAATTTGAACCGTATAAATTACTATAACTATATAACTGCCAGTAAGTATGTTAAACAAGCATTACATAAAAAACTGCATAATACCAGTTTTAACCGCACTGTTGATGTTTATTACAGCAGGCGCGCAAAACCTGCCAAGCCTGTTATTGAATAAAAACATTAATTCAACCTTCTCTATCATCGCTTATGACAGTATTGCGAAAGAATGGGGTATAGCTGTGGCAACCAATAACATATATGTGGGTAATTCAACTGTTTATATTCAGCCGGGGCTTGGCGCTTTCTCTGTAATTGCCGAAACCGAACCTGCTTATGCTATAAATGGCTTTAAGCAGCTTAAGGCGGGCAAAACCATAAAGCAGGCAATATTATACACCCAATTGCGGGATGCTGAGCCTGAATTAAGGCAGGTATCCGGTATTGATGCCCATGGCAATGTATATGCTTTTACAGGGGCGGCGCTAAAATACTGGAAAGGAACCTCAACCCACCTAATGGGCCAAGGGTTTGCTGTAATGGGCAACCAACTGGCAGACAGCGTGTTGATTAATATGTATAATATTTTTACTGTTGCAGGCGGCACACTTGCGCAACGTTTATTACAGGCTTTGGTGGCTGGGCAGCATGCCGGCGGCCAAATTACCGGTAAACAATCAGCCGCACTGGTAGTTAAAGGCAGCCATAATGAGTGGTTTAACCAAATTGACCTGAGGGTGGATAATTCAAAAACACCGTTTGAAGATCTGCAAAAACTATTAAACTATCATTATGGAAGAATAAAAATAAACCAGGCGATATACGCCATTAAAAATGGTAATGCTACGCGAGGCAAGGTCCTGCTTGATACTGCGCAGGTAATGGTAGATGGCTGGAACGGTATTTATAGTAAAATAGCAGAAGCTTATTTATTGTTGAAAGAAGATGACAAAGCCATTGCTATAATAAAAAAAGCCCTGGCAGAAAATATACAATGGAAGGAAAACCTGCCGGCATTTTATTGCCTTGCAGCATACTCTGACGCCAAAGACTTGTTTGAGGAGGCAACTTTCTCCGTTAGAGACTGGAACAATGCCGTACAGTTGATGATTGAAGTTAACAGAACAGAAGAAGCAATACAACTGGCACAGGAAACCATTAAAAAATATCCCACATATTCTTATACGTTCTATCTATTGGGGCAAGCTTATAACAACAGGGGAAACAAACAACAGGCAATACAATACCTAAACAAAAGCCTGGAGCTTGACCCTGAAAATGCGGAGGCAAAAAAGCTAATGGCAGCAGTGAAAAAATAACACTAAGCTATTCAGTCGCGCCTGGTAAAGACAGGTATTAGCTAAAGGCCACTTCAATTGCCGGTTTGTCCGTTTCGGCAATTAAACGCTTTTATGCCAGAAACAGCAAAACTACTTTTGGCTGCACCAGTATTGGTGCAACATTTAAAAGCATAAAAAAGTATGAAAACAAAAATTGCCCTTATTGCAACAGGCACGCTGCTTTCAGCAGGCGTTACCATGCACCTTAATCATTATTGCCCTTTGCAGCACCTGCACCACAGTATTAGTAATACTACTACTGCGCCTGCAAGCAGTGCAGAAGTAAAGCCTAATACCTTTACATTGCGTTAATGATGCCATTTAGGTTAATTAAAACAGGGCCGCTGCAAAACAGCGGCCCTGTTTTATTATTAAATAAAATATTCCATACCATTTTGATATTCATTTAAATAGCAGTTCTTTTTGGTGTTTAACAGGTTTATAAAATATTCCAGTCTTTTTTCACCGTCTCAAATGCAGGGGGATGCCGGTACAAAAAGCCTATTACTGCTTTATCCCTATAATTAGGTAGTAAAAAACACTCAATCATTGCAATTGACTTTTGTTTATATACGTCTCACCTTTGTATTGCATTACACACCGATAAGAAGCCATACAAAACCTGCAAAAAAGCTGCTTTCAGCTACCACTGTTCAATTCAGGCGTTAGCATTTTACGGTATGTTATGTTAACAATTTAAGTTAATGCCATTCCATGAAAACAAGATTTTTTAATCACGCAAAAAGGGTTTTAACCCCAATTGTAAAAAGGGTAATTTTTTGCTTTATCCAAACTTGCAGGTTGCTATGCTCTACAAGCTGGTCTGCTAAGGATAGCGCATATATTCCCTGCGTAATAACCGCACCAGCTAACCTTTGCAACCCACCAAAAATTGTTACTGCTACAAAACTCAAACTTTTATTATAACGATATGGAAACCATTAAGCCGGTTTTATAACCCACTTTAGCTTTTAAAATTAACTGGCAAGCGCAGCCGGCAAATTTTAAAAACCAGTATAAAAACCTTATCACCTTTTGGCGATGAGGTAATACTAACAACCGGCCGGTAACTACACTAAAACACACAAAGCATTTTACTTAAAGCCCACAGCTATGAGAAAGAAAACTGTGCTGCTATCCCTTTGTATTGCCTTGTATAGCTTAGTACATGCGCAGGCTTATAACAACGAATGGATAGATTACAGCAAAACATACTATAAGTTTAAAATAGGCCCTTTTGGTTTTGACGGGCAAGGGTGGCCGGTAAAAAAAGGCATTGTGCGCATACCACGCGCCACGCTGGCGGCGGCCGGACTTGGCGCAGTACCTGCCGGACAATTACAGCTATGGCGGGATGGCCAGGAGATACCTGTTTACGTATCGTGCGGAGCAGGCGTACCCGGGCCTAACGATTTTATTGAATTTTGGGGAGAGATAGAAGACGGCACGGCTGATAATGCGCTATATACTAACCCTGCTTCCCAGGCATCTGATTACTGGAGCCTTGAAACAGATTCATCAACCTATTTTATTACGGTTAACAGCCGTGGCAACAACAAACGTTTAACTTTTGCCGCAAATGAAACTGCACCAGCGGGTATGCAGCCCCAGGCTAATTTTATGTATACAACCGGGCGTTACTACCGCTCGCAAATAAATGGTGGCCTCGGTGCCAAATACGGGCAGGACATAATGTACTCAGCCTCATACGAGGCAGGGGAAGGTTTTACCAGCCCTGCCGTTAACCCGCTAACCCCCTTATACTGGGCCCAGGGCGGGCTGTTTGCAGACGTTACCGGCGCACCGGCAACTGTAAGCTTTTGCCTTGCAGGTAACGCTTTCGCATCACGCACAGCATCTGTTTTTTTTAACAACCAGTTACTTGGCCAATACCCTGCCAATTACTTTAATATAGTTAACAGGTCAACAGGTAATATAAACCCTTCGCTGCTCGCGTCAGATTCGTTGCTGGTTACCTTTACAGACGCTTCTCAAACCAACGACGATAACTTTGTGGTTGCAAGCGCACAACTTACCTATGCCCGCAAATTTAATTTTGGCGGAAAGCCATCGTTTGAATTCACCCTTGATTCTTCTGCATCCGGCCGGTACATTAAAATAAGCAACTTTAGCGCTGGCAGCGGTTTACCGGTTTTGTACGACTTAACCAACAACTTTGCTTACCAGGCCCGGTTACAGGCCGGTTATCTTTATTTTTTTCTGCCCCCTTCGGTAAGCCCTTACCAACTGGCATTAGCCAGGGGCGACGGCTCAACAGCAACAATAGTTAACAGCCTGCAACAGAAACAGTTTGTTGATTTTACACAAAGCAACCAGCAGGGCAACTATATTATTATAAGCAACCCGCTTATATATGGCGTACCCGGCAGTACTGACTATGTAAACCAATATTGCCAGTACAGGCGTTCCGCCCAGGGCGGCGGTTACAACGCAGTAATTGTTGATATTAACCAGCTTATTGACCAGTTTGCCTTTGGCATAGCCCATCACCCGCTGGCAATTAAGAATTTTTTACGTTTTGCCAGGAATAGGTTTTTACCTGCGCAATCATTTGTTTTTATTATCGGCAAAGGGTTAACCTATGCTTCTTACCGTAACAACCCGGGGCCAATAGCAGAAAGTACAGACCTGGTACCCACGTTTGGCGATCCCGGATCAGACAACCTTTTAAGCTCAAACGATTTTACCCCTTTGCCTGCTACGCCTATAGGCAGATTATCTGCCGTTAAACCACAGGAAGTGGGCGCTTATCTTGACAAAGTAAAGGAATATGAAATAGCACAGCAATCTGGCAATAACGGCACCGGCAATACTGCATGGATGAAAAATGTGCTGCAGCTTTCAGGTGAAGATGACCCATCGCTTTCAGCGCCGGTTGACCAGATGTTAAATGCTTACCAGCGCATTATAAGCGATACACTTTTTGGGGCTAATGTTACCACATATAGCAAATCGGCCAGGCCTTTGGCATTCCCTCAAATGATTAGCAATTTTGCCAATGTATTTAACCAGGGCAGTTCTATTGTTAATTACCTTGGCCATGCGTCATCTACCAACCTTGACTTTGGGCTTGACAATCCTGTTAACTATAACAACAAGGGCAAGTACCCGCTTTTTATTGTTAATGGCTGCCATGCAGGTAATATTTTTGATTACGATGCAAACAGGTTTAATAATGTTGCCACTGTATCAGAAAAGTTTACCCTGGCATCCTCTACCGGGGCCATTGGTTTCCTGGCTCCTTCAAGTTACGCCATGCTTAATTATATTGGCGGCTATACCACCAAACTATTTGAATTGCTTACCAATACCGGGTATGGTAAAAGCACCGGCGAAATTGTATCAAACGCTATAGCAGCCGCATATAATTCTTTTGGCCCGACAGATTTTTTAGGCAGGATACACGGCGAACAGTTGACCCTTCAAGGCGACCCTGCATTAAAAATAAATTCGTTCAACAACCCCGACTATGTAGTGAACGATGCGTCTATAACAATAAACCCGGCTTATGTTTCTATAGCCGACGATTCATTTTCTGTAAAAGTAGTTGTATCAAACCGCGGCAGGGCAACCAATAACCCAGTGCATTTTTCACTGCTGCGCAAATTGCGAAACGGGCAAACAAGCACAGTATTTACCAAAGTTTTTGCTACACTTAAAACTACTGACTCGGTTATTATTACCTTACCTATTATAGCCAACCGTGATAACGGTACCCAGCAAGTTATCGCTTCAATTAATGATGACGGCGCCGTGGCAGAAATAAGCACTGCCAACAATACTGTGTCAAAAACGTTTACTATATCCGCACAGGAAGTAAAGCCTGTGTACCCCTATAACAACGCAATGGTAACAGCGGGCAGTGTTACGCTTGCTGCCTCAACTGCCAATCCTCTTGATTCAGCAAGGCGCTATGTAATGCAGCTTGACACAACGGCATTATTTAACTCACCCGCTAAAATAACAGAGACCGTTACAACAACCGGCGGCCTTGTGGAATACAAGAACATTAACCTGCCTTTTAATAATACCGTGTATTACTGGCGCGTTGCGGTTGACAGTGCGGCCCCTCACTGGAACATGTTTTCGTTTATGCACAACAGCAACAATGGCATGGGGCAGTTTCATTTTTACCAATACGCACAATCAAATCTTAATCATTTACAAGCAGATACAATATCACACTCGCTAAAATTTACAGAAGCGCTTTCAAACTTATTTGTTAAACAGGCTATTTACCCCTATAGCGGCGCGCAGGATGCTGACTTTAGCGTGGGTGTTAACGGTACCCAGCTTACCCAAAGCGCCTGCCTGGGCCATTCCATTATATTCAATGTGCTTAACCCTGTTACATTAAATATGTATCAAAACACAACTAACCCTTTTGGCGCTGCCGCGCCCTGCGCTGTTACACGTGCAAATAATTTTGAATACCCAACCAATAGCCCTGCAGGCCGCGACAGCGCTGCCATGTTTATGAAATATTTTGTACATGACGGTGATTATGTTGTTGCAAGAAGCATTGATACTGGTAACCTTGCGAACGTATGGGCGGCAGACAGCGCTTATTTTGGCAGCAGCAACACACTGTATACCCTGCTAAAAAAGCAAGGTATTGCAATAGACAAGTATGACCATGCAAGTTGTTATATTTTTGTATTTAAGAAAAATGACTCAACACACTTTACACCTGTTTCTGTATTTTCAACAGGCTTGTACGATGCTATTTCGCTGTCTCAAAACATACGTGTAGCAGATACCGCAGGCTACGTAAACTCACCTGTATTTGGCCCTGCAAAAAAATGGCAGAACGTTGAGTGGAATGGCACAAACCAAAACAGCAATAATACTACTTATTTAAATGTTATCGGGCTAGATACCACCAATACGCCGGTGATACTTTTTACTATTGATAGGCAGCAAAAACAATTGGACATTTCATCAGTTGACGCAAAAAAATACCCCCGCATAATGCTGCAAATGCATACCAAGGATTCTATAACAGCGCAGCCTTTTAAACTTGCGAACTGGCAGGTGCACTACGACATGGTTGCAGAGTATGCAATAGCGCCAAACTTTGGAGCAAACATACCAACCACTGTAAAATTTACGCACGCAACTGCTGCAAAGGGCGATACATTAACAGGTTACACAATATTTAAAAATGTAAGCACACAGAATATTGACTCGTTAAAAATTGCAGTTACGTTGTACGATGTAAATGGCAATACTTACAATTTTCCTGCAACACCCATAAAACCGCTGGCAGCAGGTGATACAGTAAAAGCAGGTTTTGCTGTTGATGTAAGCGCTTTGCAACAAGGCAGCTACAATATGCACCTTTCACTGGTTAGCAGCAATAATGCTGCAGAACAATACCTGTTTAACGATGGTTTGTTTAACAATATTACTTTAAGCCGCGAAGCTACATTGCCCAAACAAATAATAAACTTTACCGGGCAACCGGGCGTTAACGGCATTATGCTTACATGGCAGGTAGCAAACCAACAGGACATACGTTTGTACAATGTTGAATATAGTACCGATGGCTTAAGCTTTACCCAAATTGCCAGCGTTGATGCGGCAGGAACAACTGGTACCAATACTTTAAGCTACCAGTATTTACATACGCACCCTGTAGCCGGTAAAAATTATTACAGGTTGAAGATGGTGAATAAAGATGGCACCTACACCTACTCTACCGTTGTAGAGAAAAATTATGGTGAAGCCCTTATAAGCGCTTATCCCAACCCGTTTTTTGAGCGTTTGAATATAACAATGCCCGCGGGCAGCAGCCAGCAGGTTGTAAGAATATTTGATGCTGCCAGCAGGTTAGTACTGCAGCAAAAGCTGCAGCCAGGCTTAAACACCTTAGATGTTAGCAAATTTACCGCAGGCAGTTATTTTGTTCAGGCAGGCGATGGGGCCAACATGCAGCTATTTAAGATGCAAAAACAATAGCAGGGATTTTTAAGGATAAATAGGAAACAGCAAGCAGCAGCTACAAAGTAAAATTTGTGGCTGTTTGTTTTTGGTATGGGACAGCCTTAAGCTACCGCAAAAAAACGACGAGGAATAACGCAATAATTAATTGCTGTTAAAACTGTATGCCAGCTACTTAATAACTATTTTTACTTTATCATAGCCATGCTGCCCGGTTGGCAAAGAATGGGAAATTATAACCACGGGAATAACAAAGTAGATTGCTTATAAGGCCTGGGTACTGTAGTTACAAGAGTATTGACAGCCACGGCAATGGGTAAAAGGCCGGGAATCGTGATTAGAAAAATAATAAAAGTATTTATGTACCAACAACGTATATACATCTTTTTTTTGCTTTTTGTTTGTCTCACCCAACTTGATTTGCATACCGATGCGCAATCGTCTGTCAGTCGCCCGAATATTGTACTGATTGTCTCTGACGATCACGGCAGGGAAGCTGTTGGCTGTTACGGCAATAAAGTTGTACAAACACGCAATATAGATGCGTTGGCAAAAGAAGGTGTTTTATTTACTAATGCCTTTGCAACAGTTGCCAGTTGCAGCCCCAGCCGTTCTGTGTTATTATCTGGTATATACAGCCACAGCAATGGTATGTATGGTTTGCAAAACAGAGAGCACCATTTTAGCTCATTCGACAATATACAATCACTGCCCGTTTTACTGGAAAAAGCAGGGTATAGAACCGCCCGCATTGGTAAATATCATGTAGGGCCCGACAGCGTATTTCGGTTTCAAAAGATTTTGATGGGTGCTATTGTAGACGATCCCAACTCTATTGGCCGAAGCTCCGTGTTGATGGCTGACCTATGTAATGACTTTATTAAGGACACCTCCGGGAAGCCTTTCTTTTTATATTATGCTACCGATGATCCACACCGCAGCAGTACTTTTTTGCCTAATGGTGAGCCAGACTTTGGAGGAAAAGTGCCCAACCCATTTGGTAACCGCAAAGAAGGATATCCCCAGGTAAAAGAAATTACCTATACACCAGAACAGGTTATTGTGCCGCCCTATTTAACAGATACAAAAGGCACAAGAGAAGAACTGGCCCAATATTACCAGTCCATCAGCCGGCTTGACCAGGGTGTGGGGCGCTTAATACAACACCTGAAAGATGCAGGAAAATGGAAAAATACGGTTATAATTTATTTATCTGACAACGGCGCCCCATTCCCTGGCTCTAAAACCAACTTGTACGAGGCATCAATACGCCTGCCATGCGTTATTAAACTACCCTATTCAACAGCTAAGAATATAAAACAGGACGCCATGATATCCTGGGTGGATATAACCCCCACACTGCTTGATTTTGGCGGAGCCCTAAAAGATGCGCCACAAGTACAGGGGCGTTCTTTTAAAACTATCTGCGCCGAACAAAACGTAAAAGGCTGGGATGAAGTTTATGCTTCGCATTCATTTCACGAGATCACCATGTATTACCCCATGAGGGTAGTACGGGAGAGGAAATACAAACTCATTTATAACATAGCCCACGATCTTACTTATCCATCATCTATGGATCTGTATAACTCTTATACGTGGCAGTGGCTGCTTGTACATCATATAAATATGTTAGGTAAACGCCCGATTGAAAGGTACCTGCACCGCCCAAAGTTTGAGTTGTATGATATTGAAAAAGACCCCGACGAACTGCATAATTTAGCCGCAAACCCGGCCTATGAAAAAGAACTTGAAAGAATGAAATTGAAATTAAAAGCTTTCCAGCAAAATACCAGTGATCCCTGGGTTAGCAAATGGGATTTTGAATAGATGCAAGCATTAACAATGCGAACTCTTCCACCAATGTCTTTCAAAACACCAAATTCATTAATCTCTTAGTATATAATACCAATTAGAAGTTAAAGATTGCCTGATATGCGTTGGTCAGATATTTAAAAGCTGTTAATTGTTGAATTGATTGTTTAGACAATTTCTTTGCAGCCATAGCAATACTGGCTTGAAGGTCATCCATTGTATTAAAGAATTTGTTTTTTAGTCCGCGTTTGATGGTCCACCAAACTTTTTCAGCAGGATTAAGCTCCGGGCTGTAAGGAGGTAAAAAAATTAATGCAATGTTTGAGGGTACGATCAAACGTTTGGCTTTGTGAAAAGCGCCATTATCCAGCACTACGATTTTAAATTCTTCTGTGTCCATTCCAGAAAGTTCATTGATAAATACCTGGAAATTGTCTGTATTGCAATGCGGCATCTCTAATAAGAGATGGTTGCCGTTAACAGGCGAAAACGCTCCAAAGAGGTAGACATTGTCAAACTTATGCTGGTAGCGGCATAATGGCTTTACACCTTTTATAGTCAGTGCCTTATGGCTTAGTGTCAGCAAACCTATGCGGCTTTCATCCTGACAGTATATATTAAACCGGGAATATTTTTGCAGTTGTTCAACTTTTACTTCAAGTAGCTTTTCAGCCATTTTTTTTAAACGATGACACTGCTTGTTCATCTTTCAATACATGGCTTTTGCGGGCTACCTTAATTTTGGCTTTATGCTTACGCTTAACATGTTTATTGAGGGTATGGTAGTTAATACCTTTAACCAGGTTTTCATCTACCCATTGCTGTAGTTCTTTAAAGCTGCGGGGCGCTTCATAAGGATCTGACAGCCTCGCTAATATTTTTGCATCTGCCGCCTCATCTATAACAGGTTGTTTATGACCGCCCCTGTTATATTCAAGCAATTGATCCAACCCTCCGTTTTCATACATCGTTTTCCATGACTGTATGGTATTAGCGCTTACGCCCAAAAGCTCTGACAAACCACGCTTACTATGGATATCTTTTGTCTTCATCAGCACCAGCATCTGAATACGGATACTTAAATAGGGTGGTTGCCGGCGTTGAAACTTCTTTAGATACTCAACGCTCTCCAATATGTTCAATTGCTTTGAAAATGCCATGCCCAAAGATAATTAATTTAGGACAATTATTAAAATCTAATTGATATAAGTGGTAACATTTTTTAACAAAAACCAAGAGGTGCCAGAATCAGATTCGGGTTTAGTCTTGTGGTGAAAATTATCGCAAAAAGCTAAACAGAAACATTAATTTGCAACTGAATCTCATTCAGTTGTAACCCATGCGCTATCCTGTTTTAATGATATTTTCCTGGCTTGTTATGGTGCTGCTGCCGGCAATGGCCAATAGTACCCCCGTCGCCGGGTTTTTCGACACCGTTAAAACCGTTAGCCTCCACAGCAGGATTGATGTTGCCGACGAGTTATATGAGCGTAAGCTAAAGCGTATGGATTCTTCCTTTGTTATCACTTCTCTCAAACAGCTTATCGCCATAGCAGACAGCCTGGATGACCAGGTGCTTAAATGTTATGCCTACTCAACCTTTGGGGACTATTATGCACGTATAAGGGGGTTTAACCCCCTGTCAACCCAATTACACTATCAGGCAATTGATATCGCAAAAGGACGCGGAGGACCAAGCGTAGCGTTATTTATGAGTGATTTTAAGCTGGGCCGGTATTATTACAACTTCAAAAAATACCCTAACGCGTTTGAATTTTTGTTACGGGCCAATTATTTGGCCAAAGAAGAGGGTTATGGTGATGATGTAGAATCAGATGAACTGCTTTTCTACCTGGCCAGGGCATACCACGAAACAGGCGATTATCAAAATGCGGCCTACTATTACACCGAAAGCCTTAAGTATAAAGATGTATTTAATGGTACTTTTAGGACAATACAATCCTATAATGGCCTGGCAGCAATAGCCCAGAATAATAAAGACTTTGCCGGGGCGCTTTATTACCTTAACCTGATCATAAAATTTACAAGTGTCAAAAAAGACAGCACCTGGCAGGGGCTGGCTAAAGGTTTTGCCGGCAACATATACTTCCTGGAAAATAAGTACGACAGCGCCAAAACATTTTTGACAGAAGGCTACCTGAGCGATACCCAGCACCACGAATGGGTGCATGCTGCCACCTGCATATTAAACCTGGCTGCTATAAGTGTTACCGAAAATAATATGCAGTTGGCCGGCAAATACCTGGCTGATGCCAAAACATGCATGGGCAATACCAACAGCCTTGCAAATCGCAAACAGCTATACGAAGTGCTTGTGAAATATTATAAAAAAAAGGCGACATTAACGCTGCTTTTGGGTTCACCAAAAAACTACAGTTGGCAGAAGATAGCCTGCTGAAAGAAAAAAACCAGCAGGAGTACAACAAAATACAAATGCAGGTAGCTACGGAAAAGCACCTGGGTGATGTAGCTAAACTGGATGCAGAGGCAAACGCTGCAACTTTAAAAAGAAATTTGATCATCGTTATCCTCTTCCTGCTAATGATATTAACCCTGGTGATTTATAACAGGCAGCGGCAAAAAAGAAGATCAGAAAAAACCCTGTTTCAAAGCCGCGAGGCATTGCTTCAGTCGGAAAAAAAGAGGGCAGAGGAAGAATTGCGAAACGCAATAGATGAACTAAACAGCTACACACAAAACATCCGCGAAAAAAATGACCTTATAGAAAAGGTATCTGCTGAACTAGAGGTGTTGAAAAATACAATGGCCATTGAACATGTGGCCCCGGAAAAGCTTGAATATTTTGAAAAACTCGTTAAAAGCACCATACTTACTGCCAACGACTGGGATAGCTTCAGGCAAATGTTTGATAAAGTGCATAAAGGCTTTTTCTTTAAGCTTAAGCAGGTTTTCCCGAACCTTTCAGAGGCAGATACCAGGCTGCTGTCGCTTATCAAACTTCAACTCACAAACCGGGAAATGAGCAATATGCTCGGCGTAGGCATTGATGCCATAAAAAAGGCTAAGCAGCGGTTACGTAAAAAAATAGCCCATGACGATGTAACTGCCGAACTGGAGGACGTAGTTGTAAACATTTAAGCCGCTAACAGCAAATGCTGCTTGCCGCAGCGCGTTTTGAAGGCCCACACGGCTGCTGCTTCGTACAGCGCATATAAGCGCCTATATTTGTATAGGAGGCCTTGGGTGCCCTTTACCCGGTTTATTTCTGCCCAGGGGCATATTTTTTTCTTAAAAGGTATCCGCATTGCAATTGTAGAACTGCCAACCACTTCATTTTCAATTATTTAAAAATTGTCCCCTTTCTGTCCACCGGCATTATTTTGGAAACACACTGTTTCAGTAAAAGATTTGTGTAATCAAACTTTTGAAAATGCCTGTTATATCAAAAAAAATAAATAATACAACGGTTCTTATCGTGTTGGCATTTATGCTGCTGATAGCGCTGGTAATTGTTTACTACAACATTAAAGTAAAAGAAATTGACCGGAATATTAACATCACCCGTTCATCAGCTTCCATATCTACCAAATAAACTCGCAACCATAAAAAACAAGTATTATGCACCATTTTTTACCCCTGCCAAAACCAATGTACCTTATTACCTGTCTCTTGCTTTTTATAGCGGCGGCTACCAAGGCACAGGACCCCGTAAGGTATGTAAAACCGGTGGCTTCCGGAACGGGGGATGCATCTTCGTGGGCCAACGCCTCGGGCGACCTCCAGGCTACCATTAATAATGCGCCTGACGATGCTGTGATATGGATTGCTGCCGGCACTTACAAGCCAACTGCCGGTACTGACAAAAACGCCACTTTTAACCTGGTGCGCGGTATATCGTTATTTGGAGGTTTTGCAGGGAACGAAGCTAATCCTTCTGACAGGAACTTTGCTGCCAACCATACCATCTTATCGGGCGATATAGGCAGCTCCCAGGTTATTGCAGACAACAGCTACCATGTGGTAACCGCTAATCCTGGTACCGGGCATGAATGCTATGTTGACGGCCTTACCATAACAAATGGCTACGCCAGTGGCAATTCCGATATTGACTATAATGCATCCGGTGGCGGGATGGTTATTATTGATGCTAATGACCATGTAACTGTTTCCAGTTGCTTTTTTATAAACAATTATGCAAATGCCTATGGGGGGGCTGTGGTAATGAGGGCGCAGTCCGATTTTTGCGACCCGAGATTTCAATTCTGTGTTTTCTATAACAACCAGGCGCATTTAAGGGGCGGGGCTACTTTTTTCATTAACGACGGGCATTATCACGTGAACGACGAAGATGGCGGTAATGAAATTGATTACTATTATTGCAGTTTTGTTGGTAACTATGGCGGGCAGCGTGGCGGCGCTTTGGCCGGGTATGATGTCTTATCTACTATTAAAGCCAGTATTTTCTGGAACAATACATCGGATGCAGGTTACGACGATGTATCGGGCCTTGATGATTTTTTTACTAATTTTAGCAATTCTGATGTAAAAACTTTTACACCGCCCGGCACCAATAATAAATCGCAGGACCCCAATTTTTCTGATGGTAGTAACCCCGCCGGGGCAGACGGTATATGGGGCACAAACGATGACGGCCTAAGGCCAGCTTGTCATTCGCCTGTTATACTCACAAACCAGGGTGCCAGTGCGGATATTACAGGCATCGGCCAGCCGTCTGGAAACGTATCTGTTGCGGGAGCGTACACAATAGTTATCCATTCTTCGTCTATAAACATTACAACCCCTCAAACATATTTTTGCAACCCCACTGTGCCGCAAACCTACACAGCAACGATTGCTGACGCCGGCATTGGCGCATCTTATCAATGGAAAAAGAATGGGGTAAATGTTGGCAGTAACAGCAGCACTTATTATGATGGCGCTGTGGCAAACAACGATGCCATTTCCTGTACGCTTACACCTGCCGTATGTAACCTCGCCACAACAATTGTTTCCAACACTATTACTATTTCTGCTGTAAATTGTGTAGCCAGCAAAACAAGGTTGTATGTAAACGCTCAGGCCACCGGCGATAAAAGCGGTTCATCGTGGGCAAATGCCATGACCGACCTGCAAAGCGCTATAAACATTGTATCGCACTACGGAGGGGAAGTTTGGGTAAAGGGTGACCAAACCTACAAACCCAGCGGCATGGCATATCTTAGGGAATTAGACGAGGCCAACTATGACCCTGCTGTACATAGTTTTTCCCTAAGCTCGGGCGTTGGGGTGTATGGTGGTTTTGCCGGTAATGAAACAGCACTCTCACAACGTAACATATCGGCACACCCTACCGTGCTTAGCGGGCAGGTGGACTGGGATACAAGTACCGATAATAATTCGCCCCATGTGGTACTTTCAGTGGGTAACGACAGTACTGCTGTTTTGGATGGTTTTTATATTGAGGGTGGAAACGCACTTTATTTGGGCGGTGTGTCTGTTGGGCCAAATCGAATAGCTAACTATTATGGAGGCGGTCTTTATGCCGTAAACTCCGCTGCAACTATAAAGAATTGTGTATTAGAAAAAAACTTCAGCGTAGAAGGCGGCGGGGCTGTATACTTGGCGAATAGCCCCATGCACCTGGAAAAGAATATTTTTTACAAAAATACCACAGATCTTTTAGGCGGCGGAATAGCAGCTTTTAACAGCGCGTTTTACCTGGCTAATTGCATTTTTGATGTTGACAGCGCGGGCACAGTGGGTGAATATGCATTTGATTGGGCAAAGGGGGGGGCTATCTATCAGTCACAAAGCCATTCTACTATAGTAAACTGTACTATTACTAACTGTTACAGTATTTCGGTGGCCACAGGCATATGTAACGAAGACGACAGTTTTTCAATTAAAAATACAATAATATATAACAACAGCGGAGCCGCACCAAAAGCCATAAGTTCAAATTATGATTACCCTGGTGTTTCCTATAGTGATATAGAGGGAGGTGTAGACGCGGCTATTGACGGTGGCCATAATAAAACTGGCAGCCCGGCTTTTAAAAATGCTGGCAATGCCATTGGAGCTGATGGCAAGTGGGGCACGGGTGATGATGGATTAATGATACTTTGCACATCTGCCGCTTACAATACAGGTACCGCTAATGGTGCACCGGCCAAAGATATAGCCGATACACTTCGGCCAAACGGCGGCGGTGTAGATATGGGCGCTTTTGAAAGACCGGTACAACCTTATGTTTCAATCTCTTACAACCCCTCATCACCGATATGCGAAAACACAACAGTAACATTTACCGCGTACGGCATGCCCGGTAACCCTGCATTTTCATGGGGGGCTGATGCGTTTGTGTGGGCTATAAACGATTCTGTACAGGCAGGCGCTTCATCAGCAACATTTACAAAAAAAGGGTTCAGTAATGCGGATGTGGTAAAATGTACTTATATCCCCGGCTCCGGCAATTGCCCAGTAGTACCTTCCGCGGTTACAAGCGCGGTTATTAACTTAACACCGGTGCCAGCCACTGATGTTGCTATCACCACCGCAAAAACTACTATTTGCAGTATTACACAGGCAAATTTTACTGCAACGCCTGCCAATGGCGGCGCAAAGCCATCTTACCAATGGACAATAAACGGGGTTAAAGCGGGTGTTGATTCAAGCGTATTCACCAACAACAACTGGAACAACAACGACACTGTAAGCGTTATTATGACGAGCAATGCCGCCTGCGCTACGCCCGCTTTTGCGGCCAGCAACAAAATAGTAATTACGGTAGATAAACCCGGCCGCCTGTATGTAAACGCGGCAGCAACAGGGCAAAACAACGGCACAAGCTGGGTGGATGCTTTTACATCGCTGCAGGGCGCTTTAGGCTATCCATGTATTAATGGCGTTACAGAGATATGGGTGGCTAAAGGCGTGTATAAACCTACGCAAAACCTAAACAACAACAGCAGCGGCCCGCTGGACCCAACTAATACATTTTTACTGCCTGCGGCAAACATCTATGGCGGTTTTGCAGGCACAGAAACAACGCTTGGCCAACGCAACCCGTCGGTTAACCTCACTATCCTAAGCGGCGACCTTGGCAGCGACGATATTAACGACGATGGCAACAATATTAACGAAGCGGCTTTTCATATTACAGGTACCAATGCCCTGCACGTGGTAACGGTTAACGGCTCACCCGCGCCCATGGGCCTGGATGGTTTTGTAATAACAGGCGGGCAGGCCAATGGTAATACCGCCTACCTCGGCGATGGCAATGGCAACAAAATTGGCGGCGGCGCTTATATAGCCGGCGCCGGCAGTAATTTAACCATCACGCGCTGCCTTTTTACAGGCAACCAGGCAAGCTTTTACGGGGCGGGGCTTTATACCGCAAACACTACCGGGTCAACTGTCACCAACTGTGTGTTCACCGGCAACACTGCCTACTATGGCGGTGCGGGCATATCCGGCTACTTCAGCACAGTAAATATTACAAATACCATATTTACGGGTAACACGGCCTACGGGGTTGGTGGCGCTTTGTATAACATTTCCAGCAAGCCTAATATATTTAATTGTACTTTTTATAATAACTCCGCCATAACATCGGGTGGTGCAATAGCCAACTATCTCAACTCCAATGCAGTTATAGGTAACTGCATAATTTGGGGCAACCAGGGTGGCGGCGCACAGGGCATTTACAACAACAGCAGTACACCATTTGTTACATACACCATCGTGCAGGGCGGCTACCCCGGTACCGGCAATAAAAACCTTGACCCGCAATTTACAAATACAGGTAACCTCGCCGGCAATGACAATATATGGGGCACGGCCGATGATGGCCTTATAATTAACTGCGCCTCACCTGCAAAAGATGCAGGTAATGCGGCAGGCGCAACAAGAACTGATATAACCGGCCTGCCAAGGCCGCAGGTGGCGGGGTTTGACATGGGCGCGTATGAAGTGAGCACCCTATCAGTAACACCGGCAGTAAGCGTTAGTGCATCACAAACCAATATTTGCAATGGCAGCAGCGTAACTTTTACTGCCACACCGGTTAACGGGGGCGCCGCTCCCGCTTACCAGTGGCTTAAGAACAATATTAATGCAGGTACAAACACTGCCGCTTACAACGATGCAGCCCTGGTTAACGGGGATGTGATAAGCTGCGTTATGACGAGCAATTCAAGTTGCGCAAGTCCTGTTACGGCCACATCAAACAGCATAACCATGGCTGTTAACCCCAACCTTACACCGGCGGTTGCCATAACAGCCTCGCAAACCAATATCTGTAACGGCGCCCTTGTAACCTTTACCGCTGCACCGGCCAATGGCGGCACACCTGCCTACCAATGGCTGAAAAACGGCAGTAATGTTGGTACAAACAGTGCCACTTATGCCAGTAATACAGTGGCAAACAATGATATAATTAGTTGTGTGATGACGGGTAATGCCACTTGTGCAACAGCGCCAACCGCAACATCCAATAACATTGTAATGAGCAATACCCCGGTTGTAACGCCTTCGGTGTCCATTACGTCAACATTTGCAAGTGTATGCGGTGGCACACCGGTAACTTTTACAGCAACACCGGTTAACGGGGGTGCACCAGGCTACCAGTGGCTTAAAAACGGCAATAATGTGGGTAATAACAGCCCAACCTATTCAGCGGCTGATTTTAACAGCTCCGATGCGGTAAGCGTTGTAATGACAAGCACTGCGGCCTGCGCCAGCAGCCCCACAGCCACATCAAACAGCATACAGGTTTTTGTAAGCAGCTACCCGCAGGGCATAGTGTTTGTAAACGCCAATGCCCACGGCGCAGGTAACGGCACATCATGGGCCGATGCCTATACCAACCTGCAGGCCGCATTAAATGGCAGCAGCGCGTGCATATTGCCCATATGGATTGCAAAGGGTACCTACTACCCTTCATCGTACGCCTATGGCGCAGGCAGTACCCCCCGTGATTATGCTTTTGGCCTTAAGGATGGTGTAAACATGTACGGGGGCTTTGCCGGTAATGAAACTTTGCTGTCACAAAGAAATATTGCAGCCAACCCTACGATACTTTCAGGGGATATTGGGGTATTGAATGATAACAGCGACAACTGCTACCATGTAGTGGTTGCGCCCGGCACAAACAATGCTGTGCTTGACGGGTTTATTATTAAGGACGGAAACGCAAACGGCACAGGCACAGTTGATGTACTTGGCCACACATTTTACCAAAATGGCGGCGGGGCAATATTTGCAAGCAGTTCGTCGGTAGCAATAAGCAATTGTGTTATTAAAAGTAATAATGCTGCCAATTACGGTGCAGGGGCTTATCTTGACTTTGGCGGGCCAACAATAACCAATGTAGTATTTGAAACTAATACTGCGCTTAATGGTGGCGGCCTCTTCGCCTACAACAGCGCTTACCGTGCTGCCAACTGCATATTTTACAACAACATGGCGGCAGCAAAAGGTGGCGGCCTTTATGAGCTTTTCGCCAACGAAAAAGTTACCAACTCAACATTTTATAACAACAGCGCTGTAACAGATGGCGGCGGTATTTATCACGATAACTCGGGTGGTACGTTTACTAACTGTATAGTGTATGCGAATACTGGTGGTGGTACCCAGGGCATAAAGGGCAATACCTACGGCCCGTTTGTAAATTATAGTATTGTACAGGGCGGCTTTAGCGGCAACGGCAATACCGGCGACGACCCATTGTTTATTAACACCGCCAGCCCTGCGGGCGCTGATGGTATTTGGGGGACCGCAGATGATGGTTTGTTAATTGGTTGCGCATCCCCCGCAAAAGATGCCGGCGATATTACCGGCGCACCGGCTAAAGATATTACAGGTACCGCAAGGCCATTAGGCAATGGCTTTGATATAGGTGCTTATGAAAGTACCAGCAATTTTCCGGGCGGCGTAGTGTATGTAGATGCAAATGCCGCCGGCAGCAATACCGGCGCTTCCTGGGCCGACGCCTATACAAACCTGCAGGCAGCCATTAATACAGCTTCCGGCTGCGGCTTGCCGGTATGGGTAAAGGCAGGCACCTATAAGCCAACCACGGGCACAGACAGGACTGTAGCATTTAGCCTGCCAGCCAACGTGCCGCTGTACGGTGGTTTTGCCGGTATTGAAACAAGTTTGGAACAGCGTAACATAAAAGCCAATGTAACCATACTTAGCGGGGATATTGGTGATGCAGGTGTAAACACAGATAACAGCTACACTATACTAACGGTTGCCGGTGCACAATACACCAGTATTGACGGCTTTACCATAAGTGGCGCCTATAGCAATAGCACTAATGGCGGTGGTATATATTACAGCGGTACAAACACCAGCGGCAAGCTTATTATAGCTAATTGTAATTTTATAAATAACACCGCATTACAGGGTGCGTCTATTTACAGTAACGGCAGTAGCAGTGCATTTACAAATTTGGACATACAAAACTGTATTTTCCAGGGCAATTACTCCTACGGTAACGGCGCGGGCATCTATAACAATGGTAATGGCGGCACGGCAAACTTATCTATCACTAATTCCATCTTTACCAATAACAATTGCTTATTTGTAGGCGCAGCCCTGTTTAACTATGGGGCAGGTGCAAATGCAGCTATTTATAACAGCACGTTTAATAAAGATACCGGCTTTGGCGCCACTAATGGCAGCGTGTTGCGCAACCAGAATTTTGCAACACTAACTGTTACCAACAGCATTATATGGAACAATGCGCGCACCATAAGCTACGAGGCAAATACAACATTAACGGTAAGCTATTGTAACATACAGGGCGGCGTTGCCGGCACCGGCAATATAACTGCCGACCCGCAATTTGCCAACAGCGACAATGCTATTGGCGCAGATAACATGTGGGGTACCGGTGATGATGGCTTACACCTGCTTGCAGGAAGCCCTGCTATTGATGCGGGTATTAACACAGCTATACCCGCCCTGGTTAATACTGATATAAAAGGGGCCGCGAGGATACAGGGCAGCACCGTTGATATGGGCGCTTATGAGCAGTTGGGTAATTTTGTATGGACAGGCGCTGTAGATAATGAGTGGAACAACACCGGCAACTGGAATAATAACACTGTACCCACAGCCACAGATGATATAATAATACCTGCTGCACCTGCCAACCAGCCTGTAGTAAGCACTACAGCAACAGCCCATGGCATAACTTTAGGCGGCACATTAACTGTAGCATCCGCAGGCACCCTGAGCATTACGGGTGATGTAACCAACAGCGGAACATTTAATGCATCAGCAGGTAATATAATATTCAATGGCGCCGCTACCCAAACTATAGCAGGCGCCATAACCGTTAAAAACTTAACAGTAAATAATGCCAATGGCGTAACGCTGTTTAGCGGTATTACTAAAGTATATGGCACTTATACGCCAACAGCCGGTGTGCTTACCAGCAACGGGCATCTGGTGTTAGCTTCTACGGCATCCGGCACCGCCAATGTTGCAAACTCAGGCAGCAATTCCAATTATGTAACAGGTACAGTAACCGTAGAACGCTACATACCTGCCAAACGGGCATGGCGCATATTAACGGCACCATTAAGCCAAACAGGTACTATTTACACCAACTGGCAAAACGGCGGTGTAAAAGATGATACGTCCGGTGCAGAAATATTCAGGCCGGGTGGTGGCAATGGCTTTACCACAGCAGGTGTGGCAGCCAGTATACGCAGTTATGATGCAACACAAAACAAATGGGTTGATTTAACCAATACCAACGCCACCAGCATTGGCAACAACAATGCATCCGCCGCCAATGATGGGTTTGTAGTATTTGTAACAGGCCCTTTTGGCGCAACAAGTACTATAACCGGTACACCGCAGGCCACAACACTAAGGGCCACGGGGTTACTGCAAACAGGTACCCAGGTGTTTAGCAAAACAGCACCGGCAGGCAACTTTGTATTATTCGGTAACCCGTACGCCAGCCCAATAGACTTTACCACCATAGGCAAAAACAATATACACAATACTGTATGGCTGTGGGATGCCAATAACGCCGGTTTAAACGGCCTTGGCGGGTATATTATGTACAGCTATGATTATACCACCGGCACCTACGACAAGGCAGGTGTGGGCGCAGGTACAAACCCAGTAGTACAAAGCGGGCAGGCATTTTTTGTACAGGCTGATGGCAGCAGCGCAACAGCCGGTGTAACCATACAGGAGAGCGATAAAGCAGGCAGTAGCAACAGCAATAATGGGGTATTTTTTGCACCAACAGGCAATACTTCACAACAATTGCGCATAACACTAAACAAAGCAACCGAACCATTGGATAATATCCTGCTTAAGTTTGGGCAAGGCTACAAAACCGACCAAACCGATGACGGCGAAAAACTGTTTAACTATAACGAGAACATCAGCATAAAAACAGGTAATAAGTATTATGGTATAGAAAGAATGCCATTACCGGCAGAAGGAGATACTATACACCTGTACATGTATGCCTTGAAAGCAAAAGCAGGTTACTCTTTAACCATACAGCCGCAAAACATAGATGCCAAATTAAAAGCATACTTAGTAGACAAGTACCTCAACACCCAAACAGCTATAAACCTGGCACAAACCAGCGAAGTAGCCATAACCACCACCGCAGACAAAGGCAGCTATGCCATAGACCGTTATGTAATAACCTTTGCCCAGGCAGGTGTATTGGCCAGCAACAAAACAACGGTAAGTGCAACATTGAAAGACAAGGCAGTTGACATAAGCTGGTCAACAGCAGGGGAGCAGGGTATACAGCATTACCAGGTAGAACGGTCAGCAGACGGGCAGGTATTCAGCCAGCTAAACAGCAATGTCCAACCGCGCAACACCGGCCATACTGAAAGCTATACAGTAACAGATGAAACCCCGCAAACAGGCAATAACTATTATCGTATAAAAATCATCAACAATAATGCAACTGTAACCTACAGCAATACAGTAGTGGTTAAGATAGATAGGGGCAAATCGGCGATTAGTATTTATCCCAACCCTGTGGTACGGAAGCAGCAATTGCATATAACCCTGCAAAACATGCAGGCTGGTAAGTACACTATGATGTTATATACCACCGAAGGCAAGCAGGTGGTACAAAGGTTGCTGCAATACGATGGCCAAACGGCCACCCAAACCATCAACCTGCCGTTAAGCCTGGCAGCAGGCAGTTACAGGCTGGTACTGCTTGATGCAAAGGGTAATGAGTGGAAGCAGCAGGTGGTGGTGCAGTAGGGGAAAGTCATTAAGTCATTAGTCATTAGGTCATTAAGTCAATAAGTCATTTGCCGAAGCTTTGGTTAATAACTCCAGGCTTTCGGGCAATAACGATAAGTAAAATTTTTGAAACCAGTTTAATCAGGAAAAATTGTGGTCAAAAAAATAAACAAAAAAAATAAACATGAAAACAACAACAAACAAAGCAATCTTCATAGCCACCATTTTGGTATGCTTGCCTTTCTTACACCTTTTGGCCCAGCCTGACCCGGGTCGGGACCCAAGCGGCGCACCTATTGACGGAGGCATTAGCTTACTGGTAGCCGCAGGTATTGGCTATGGCGCAAAGAAAGTAAGAGATGTGAGAAAGAAATCAGCAGGGCAGGGGCAAGACACCAAGCAACCGGACAATAAAAATTAAAACGGTGTTTACAGCCAGGTTGAGAAAACCTGTAAGTTTATGATGACGCAGCCCGAGACGCCAACATGAAAGGATATGCCCCCTCGGTGCACGAATCACCTTACCGTTGAAGATGACCTGGATGTACTCACCGTTGCGGTTACTGCAAAAAGAAGCAAACTTACTGCTAATATTCCCGACACCCGACGACCTGCTGCGTTTGTCGGCCCATGGCTTATCCTTATCAAAAGCAACAGGTATTGGTTACGCTACGAATAAAACTGCAGGAAACAAAATAGCACACCTGAAAGGAAAACGGCCCGAGGATATACAAGAATAGCGAGCCAACAGTATGTCAAAAGAATTGATTGCAATACGTGAAAGACGGCATAAAACCCTGGGATAACTGCTAAGCGTTTCTATTTTTACACCAGTAATCCTGTTAATGCCGGTAAACTATTTTTCATAAGTTCGTTTAGATTGCCTCCTTGTGAACTACAGACTTCTTTTTTATCAATGTTAGGTATTAACTTGCGGCTAACTGCTGATTAATTCAATTGAAAAAAAAATTTTGCCTGTTTTTTGTATGTATATGTGCGATAGCTGTCGCGCAACCCAATGGTGCATCTTACAAGACCGTTTCTCCGCAAATCAATTATGCCCTATTGCCGGACAGCGACTACACCCTGCAACAAGTTATAAATGACAGCCTGCAATTTGTACCAGGCGGTTCATTACGCCCTACGGTAAGTTCTGTTTACTGGTTAAAATTAACGTTCAATAACCCAGTAAAATTTGCAGGCAAGTACGCCCTGCGGGTTGACCCTTCCATTTTTAATACCTTTTATTACTTTGATGCCAATGCAAAAGAATGGCTTACCTCAACAAGCGGTGTACAATCCGGCGCCGGCAACGGCATAAGCGAAGGGTATGCAACAAACCTGGTAATGCAGACGCAGGCGGTTAATACCGTATATGTAAAAATGGATGTGGGTAAACTAAAAAAATATGGCATTGCCGTAAAACCCACCATTAGCTTTAAAAACCAGGATGAACTGGACGAGAGGCTAAAATTTTTACTGGCTGGCTGGTTAATAGCGCTAGGGGTGCTGTTTCTCTTTTTTTTAAGCAACCTGTATATTTACATTAGCCTTAAAGACAGGTCAGTACTGCACTACCTTATTGGTCAGGCTGGTGGTATGCTGTACATTTCCACTTATTGGGAGCTTGCCCAGGGCTGGCTATTTACCACCAGGCTTGTAAACGGCGTAGTTAGTTATTATAAGTTAAATACCCTGTTAATGCATGCAGGTATTGTGCTGGTTATAGTTGGGTTTGTACAGCTAACAAGAAGTTACCTAAACACCAAAAAGCATCTTGCAAAACTTGATGTGTTGCTAAAATACGGCCTTTACATTTACTGCCTGGCCTCTGTAATTTTAATTTTTATAAATACCTGTTGGTTTTTTGCCGAAGATTATACCATAATATACGATAATGTATACCTGTTGCTGTTAATGTTACTGATAATTTATACCGGCATAAAGGGTTACAAGCTAAAACTGCGTGCCTCGGGTACATTTTTGCTGGCCAACACGGTTCCGCTGGCGCCTATGATAGGCATTACCCTGTTTCATGTTTTAATAAGTACAGACGGGTTGCAAAACCTTTGGCTGCCTAACCTTGCCGTTGTTTCCCAGGCATTTGTATTCTCAATAGCGCTTGTTGCCCGTACCCGGCTAATACAGCAGGATTTAAAAATAAAAGAACTGGAAGCGCAGCAACTTGCTTTTGAACTCAAGGAAATTGAAGTATTACATAAGCTGGGTGAAGTGGAAAACCAAAAGATGGCCGGCGATATACTGCACGAAAAAACAAGGAACGAGCTGTTGCAGCGCACATTAGAAAGTAGTAGCCGCGAGCTGGCCTCTATAACCCTGTACATGGTGCAGAAAAATGAGCTGCTTGCCAAGGTAAAAGCAGAAATAGCAGAACTGAAAAAAATTTACCCGGGCCAAAACAAGGCAGAAGTTTCAGGGATGGAAAAAATATTAAAAACCAACCTTTACCTGGATGACGACTGGGAAAAATTCAGGCTGCATTTTGAACAGGTACACCCTGATTTTTTTGAAGGGCTTGCAACCAAACATCCGTCCCTTACCAAAAACGAAATACGGCTGCACACCTATTTTCATATCAACTTGTCAGTTAAAGAAATTTCCGCGCTGCTAAATATTACCCCCGCCAGTGTACGCACAGCCAAAATGCGACTGGCCAAAAAAATGGGCGATACCAACATTCCGGACGAGAATGACCTCTCTTAGCGCTCTAAAATTCACTTCCGCAAAAATTGCTATTGATTATCAATTAGTTGCAAAACAACGTCTATGTTTTGTCTATACCCCTTTTTGTCATGCAACCACTAAAAAACGCTTGTTTTACCAAAAATTATTAAAGTACCCCAAAGCGCCGGTTAAAGCGTAAAGCCATTTTCTGTTAGCATTTTCCATTTCGCAGGTAATGTGCTTTATGCCCCCGGTAGTTTCATCTATCCTTAAAACATGACTGGTATAAATAGTAAAAATGTAAAGAGAGGTGAAGCTGAAACAGCGGAGCAACTGTTACTGCAAAAAATAGAAGATAACCAGGGCATGTTACAGGCGCTTAATACGGCTATGGAGCAAAAGCGCGCTGAACTGGATAAGGTGCAGCAGGAAATTGAAGAATTGAAAAAATTACACACTGGCGATAAAAGCCTTTAGCAAAACATACACCACGAGACCAAAACTATACTTTATGAAAAAGTTGTTAAGCGCTTTAAAAGCAGGCATTATTGCATTGGCCACCATTTTTTTGCAGCCACAGGCCCATGCGCAAACTACCCCCGGTAATGCCTTAAATTTTGACGGAACAAACGATTATGTGGCCCTGCCACCATCTGCGCTAAATAACCTTACCACCGGCACTTTTGAAACATGGTTGTACCTTAACAGCAATACAGAAGGTACTATATTAATAAAGCAAAGCGAAAACATTGGTACCGAAGCTGCACTTACCATGGGGTATTATGTAAGCACCGGCAGCCTGCCCATTACAGGTGTACCGGGCACCATTTATTATCGCAGCCAAAATACAGGTACCCTGCTTACCAGTAACACAAAATTGCAGGCAGGCCAATGGTACCATTTAGCCCTTACATTTACAGCAACTGCAGCAACCCTGTATATAAACGGCATAGCAGATGTTACTGTTAACGGCGGCAACTTTGTGGTGCCAAATGTATTAACCTCAGGTTACCCCATAAATACAACTATTGGTACCTGGGTAACCAGCAACACCCCCCAGCAAAGGTTAAACGGCAGCCTTGATGAGCTGCGTGTTTTTAATACAGACCGCACGGCAAATATTAATGCAGACATGCTTAATACCATACCCGGCAACACCAGCGGGCTGGTAGCTTATTACCAGTTTAACCAGGGTTCCGCAGGCGGTAATAATACATCTGTCACATCATTAACTGATAATTCATCTGCAGCTGGCAATGGCGGCACGCTTACAAACTTTGCTTTAACAGGGCCAACATCCAATTTTATTGAAAGTTATGCTATGGCCGTGCCTGCCGCAAAACCAGCATCGGGCATAAACGGTACTTCTTTTGTGGCCAATTGGGCAGCGCCGGCAGTTGGGGTGATAGATAATTATTACCTGGACGTGTCAACCGTGGCAGATTTTTCTTCATTTGTTACCGGGTACAATGCAAAAAATATTGATGCTTCGCAGTTATCTGCTAACGTTACCGGCCTTGAAAAAAATACAACATACTACTACCGTGTATCGGCAAACAAAGCCAGTGTACCGGGCCAGGGCATCTGGTCAAATACAGTCTCGCTAACTACGTTAGCAGCCCCGCCCCACAATGCGCTTAATTTTAAATACCCCGACCGTTTAGTAATTCAAAATCCTTTGACGACTGACTTTACCATTGAATACTGGATGAATACTACGCAGGTTGGCAGCACCGGCGCCATGTGGTATGATGGGGCCGGCATAGTTGATGGCGAGCTTCCCGGTGTTGAACACGACCTTGGTACATCTCTGCTTGGCAGTAAGCTGGCTTTTGGTACAGGCGACCCCGCATTAAATAAAGATTTTTCCATTACTTCCAAATCAGATGTTAATACAGGCAGGTGGGTGTTTGTTGCCGCCACACGAAATGCCGCCACAGGCATGATTAAATTGTTTATAGACGGTATTGCAGAGGACAGCGCTATAGCAGGCTCGGACCCGCTGGAACCTAATTCACAACTTTCATTAGGCTGTATTAATGGAAGCTCCCCCTATTCCTCCAATGGTTACTTTCAGGGCTCGCTGGATGAGTTTAGGGCATTTACAACAGACCGCAGTGCAAATATACAGGCCGATATGGCTGATACTGTAAGCCGCACAACCCCGGGGCTTGCTGTATATTACAACTTTGACCAGGGTGCCGCAGGTGGCTATAACACGGCTATAAGAAATTTGCTTGACCAAAGTGGCAATGGTGCAAACCCACCTTTTGATTATTTTTTCCTTAACGGGCCTACCGGCAATTTTGTAGAAAGTTATGCCATGGTTGTACCAAAAGCCGCCCAGGCAGATAACCTTACCGCCACGTCGTTTACTTTCCATTGGGCAGCCCCGGCTGAAGGTATTGTAGATAATTATTTTTGGGATGTGGCTAAGGACCCCGCATTCGTTTACATGGTTACAGGTAACAGTGCGCTGCCGGCCAGCACATCAGCACGGGTAACAGGTTTAACCCCCGGCACTAATTACTGGTGGCGTGTGCGTGCAGAAAAAGCATCGGTAACGGGCCAGGGGGGCTTTTCAGCAACAGGCAAGGCAACAACAACCCTGGCAGGTATTACTTCATTTGCTCCTGCATCGGCAGATAGCAGTACTGTAGTAACCATCAAAGGCGTAGGCTTAACCAATATAACTGGTGTAACTTTTGGCGGCACCCCGGCGGCCTCATTTACGTTGGTGTCAGATAGTGTAATTACAGCCGTTGTAAATGGCGGCGCAACAGGTAGTGTTGCGGTAATTATAAATGGGGTAACAGATTCACTGCCTGGTTTTACCTATTTACCCACGTCAACCATTTCATCATTTACGCCTGTCAGGGCAGTCAGGTTTACGCCAGTAATAATAACAGGTAACAATTTAGGCGCTGCCACCGCTGTAAGTTTTGGTGGTATCCCGGCTGTATCATTCAATATCTTGTCAAACACAAGAATAAGCGCTCTTGTTTCTTCCGGTGCCTCCGGTAGTGTTGCTGTTACCACACCGGCCAGAACTGTATCAAAAAACGGGTTTACTTATGTTGATACTACATGGCTTCCGCCGGGTAATGCATTTAGTCTTGACCGGTATTCGGCTTTAACCGCCGGTAGCATCACTTTAGGGCTTGCCGGTTCTTTTACTATCGAAGCATGGGTAATGCCATTATCCCAGGGCTTTACTGAAGTTGCACGCAGTTATAGCTTTGTTTTATACCTAACCGGTGGCAACTCCATTGTGCTGGGCAGTAATATTTACGACAATAACAGCATTTCTATACCGTTTAGTTACACACCAGGCAAATGGTACCATATAGCATATACTGCATCGCCTGCAGGTTATAAAGTATATATTAACGGTGTACTTATTGGCGGCGATAGCCCGGCAGGCTTTAACCAGGTGCTGTTTAATGGCGTAAACTTTGACGTGCTTGCTATTGGTGATAACAGCATAGAACATATTGATGAGTTTAAACTTTGGAAAACAACACGTAGCCAGGCAGAGGTACAGGCTGATATGGTTAATATAATAAGCCAGCCTTTACAACAGCCCGGCCTGTTAATATATTATAATTTTGATCTCGGTATTTCCGGGGGAGATAATAGCTACATACCGTATGTGCCTAACCTTGCGGGCGATAATAGTCTGAATGCTGATTTATCAGGTTCGGCTTTAACAGGCACCAGTTCCAATTTTGTGCAAAGCTATGCCATGGTAATGCCCCGCGCCGGCACAGCAACAATTATGGATAGCGGGCGGGTTGCCATAAGCTGGCTTGTGCCGGTTATTGACACAGCCAGCGCCTATGTGCTTGATTTAGCCTTAAACACTAACTTTACGCAGCCGGTAAAGGGTTATAGCGGTAAAATAGTACAGGGTACATCATACATTGTTACTGGTCTGCAGCCTGGGGTAACCTACTATTACCGTGTAAGCGCTTATAAAAATGAAGTGGCGGGCATAAGCCTCTCCACCGCTATAGACAGTATAAAAATACCGGCTGCAGGAAATGCTCCTGTTATAACCGGTTTCTCTCCTTCACCTGCGGGTGCAGGTACGGTTATAGTTATTAAGGGCAGCAACTTTACGGGCGCTTTTAGTGTAAGCTTTGGCATTGAACCCGCTGAATCGTTCAGTGTGGTATCTGATAGTGTAATTAACGCGGTTGTTAGCAGTAAAGGCAGCTCGGGCAGCGTTGCAATTACCGGCCCCGGTGGTTATGGGGTAAGGGCCGGGTTTAGTTTTGTGCACCAGCCGCCCTACAGTGCACTTAATTTTGTCGACGGAAATCATATAGTACTTCAAAATCCGCTGTCAACCGATTTTACCATTGAATACTGGATGAATACTACAGAGGTTGCTTATCCCGGTACTGGCTGGTACGAGGGTGCGGGAATAGTTGATGGTGAAATTGGCGGAACAGCTAACGACCTTGGCACATCCCTGCTTGGCAATAAGCTGGCTTTTGGTACCGGGGACCCCTCGTCGGCGCAGGATGTTACCATTACATCCAAATCAGATGTAAATACAGGCAAGTGGGTGTTTGTGGCTGCAACGCGTAATGCTGCAACGGGCCAAATGAAATTATTTATTAACGGCGTGGCCGAAGACAGCAGTATAGCGGGTACAGCGCCGTTGCAACCCAATTCCACACTAACGCTGGGCAGCATCAACGGTGCAAATAGTAATTATTTTAATGGCTCGCTGGATGAGGTAAGGCTGTTTACTACAGACCGCAGCGAACATATACTGGATGATATGGGCGACACGATAAGCCGCACAACCCCGGGCCTTGCCGCATATTATAACTTTGACCAGGGAGTGCCGGGTGGCAATAACACAGGCATAGATACTTTGTTTGACGAAAGCGGCAATGGTATAAACGGCAGTTTGTCTTCCTTCCCTCTTAACGGGCCTGCCGGCAATTTTGTAGAAAGCTATGCCATGGTAGTAGCCAAAGCGCCCTATACTTACAATATTACCATTACGTCGTTTACCGCTCATTGGACGGCGCCTTTAGCAGGGATTGTGGAAAATTATGTTTTGGATGTAGCTACAGATCCAACATTTACCAATATGGTTACAGGGTATAATTACCTGGCTGTTAATGGCACATCAGCCGTTGTAAGTGGGTTAAACCAGGGTACCAGTTATTGGTGGCGCGTGCGGGCAGAGAAGGCATCAGTAACAGGGCAAAGTGCGTTTACCAAAACCTTGATGGTTAATACTGACGGGATTAATAGTATTTGGCCTGTACAGGCAGGCAGCGGCACAGTTGTAACTATACTCGGCAATAACCTTACAAATGCAACGGCTGTAAGTTTTGGCGGTGTGCCCGCGGCATCGTTTACAGTGGTTGATTCTGCTACTATCCTGGCTGTTGTGGGTGCAGGCGCATCCGGCAGCGTGGCAGTTACACAGCCGTCAGGCACATCATCCATTGCAGGGTTTACTTACCTGCCCGGGCCCGTTATTACATCCTTCACCCCTGCCGGCGCGGGTATATTTACAACAGTGCTAATAACCGGCCACAATTTAAGTACTGCCGGGGCAGTAAGTTTTGGTGGCACCCCCGCTGTGTCGTTTAATGTGTTGTCAGACACAAGTATAACCGCCGTGGTAGGCAACGGTGCATCCGGTAGTGTTGCTGTTACTACCGTGGCAGGCACAGTATCTAAAAAAGGCTTTACCTATATTGATGCGGCTATGCCGCCACCGGGCAATGCATTTAGCTTTGGCCAGGGTGGGTATGCAGCCAACAATAACATAAATGTAAATGTTGCAGGTAGTTTTACGGTTGAAGCATGGGTATCCACTCTTTCTGTAACGGATTATACCATTTTAGTTCACAGCAGCAATTTTAGCATAGCCATTGCGCCGGGCAACATACTGGAAATAATTAACTCCTCTTCCGGTTTAACCGATATACCCTACCAGTTTACCGCAGGTAAATGGTACCATATAGCTTATATAGCATCGCCCGCCGGTTATAACGTGTATATTAACGGCAAACTAATTGCCGGCGGCAGCCCGGCAGGTTTTGACGCCGTATTATTTTATTATTACAGCGGCATGGAGGCGCTTGTATTGGGGGCGGCCGGTGCGTGCAGCATTGATGAGGTTAAAATTTGGAAAACAACCCGTAGCCAGGCAGAAGTACAGGCTGACATGACCAGTGTAGTAAACCAGCCTTTGCAACAAACCGACCTGCTGGCATATTATAATTTTGATTATGGTACACCAGGCGGCGATAATACAGTGATACCGTATGTGCCGGACCTGTCTGCCAGTAATTTCTCCCTGGGTTTAAACTCGTTAAGCCTAACGGGCGCCAGCAATAATTTTGTAGAGAGCTATGCCATGGTAATACCTGTGGCAACTGCAGCCACCGGCGCCGGCAGTAACCAGTTTATTGCAAACTGGTATGCACCGCAGGCAGGCATTGTTGATAATTACCTGTTAGAAGTGGCCACCGATTCAGGTTTTTTAAATATTATTGATCAGTACACCGTTACAGGCACATCGTATACTGCAACCGGGTTAACATTAGGTAATACATATTATTACCGTGTTAGCGCAAATAAAGCATCTGTTGCAGGGCAGGGAGCATATTCAAACATCATAAGTGTTACCACAACTGTCTGCACGGCAGGTATTTGGACCGGTATGGCAGACAACAACTGGAATAACCCGGCTAACTGGTGTAATGGCACAGTGCCAACAGCAATAGACGATGTAGTAATAGCCGCAGGCACACCATACCAGCCCACCGTAAGCACAGCAGCCACCGTGCACAGCATTACCAATGGAGGTACGTTAACAGTAGCATCGGCCGGCACCCTAAGCATAACCGGCGATGTAACCAGCAGCGGCACCTTTAATGCAAGTGCAGGTAGTATAGTGTATAATGGCACTGCCGCACAAAACGTTGCAGGTACTATAACGGTTAAAAACTTAATCATCAATAACACCGCAGGTGTACAGTTGTATAATGGCACAACAAAAGTGTATGGTACATTAACACCGCAAGCAGGCACGTTAGATGCGAATGGTAAATTAATACTTGCTTCAACAGCAGCAGGTACAGCCAATGTAGCAACTGGCACCGGCAATTACTTAACAGGTGGTATAACAGTTGAAAGGTACATATCTGCACGCCGTGCATGGCGCATGTTAACAGCGCCATTAAGCCAAACAGGAACCATTTACAACAACTGGCAAAACGCTGGTGATGCCGGTGGCGATACTACGGGCGCTATTATATTTAAGCCACATGCTAATGGTACTGATGGTTATACTTCCGGGGGGAACGAAGCCAGTATGGAGTACTATGATGAGGTAGCAGACAACTGGGCAGATGTGCCTAATACCAATGCAACCAGCTTAGGCAACAATAATACATCTGCTGCCAACCATGCATATAGTATATTTATTACGGGCCCTTACACATCCCATACAATAACATCAGGGGTACAGGCCACTACGTTAAGGGCATCAGGCTTGCTGCAAACGGGTAACCAAACATTTACTTACACACCGGGCAACACGCATTACATACTAACAGGCAACCCTTATGCAAGCCCTGTAGATATGGCAGCAGTAGTAAACAGGTCAACCGGTATAGGGCAGCAGTTCTGGATGTGGGACCCTAACCGCAGCGGTACTACAGTAGGTGGTTATGTAACGTTTACAAAAGTTGGTAGCGATTATATAAATGATATGAGTGGCCAAACCCTGCAAACAACGGTACTGCAAAGCGGCGAAGCCGTGTTTACCCAGGCCAATACAACAGGCCAGGTAAGCATACCATTTACTGAAGCTGATAAAACAGGTGCATCAACAAGTACCAACGGAGTATTCTTTGCACCAACGCCGGATGCTTCATCCTTACTAAGGATAGCCTTAAACAGGAACATCAGCAATACTATGACACCTGTTGACGGTGTACTTGCTATCTATAACAGCAGCTATAACAAAGATGCAACAGATGATGCATCCAAGCTGTTTAACTATGATGAGAACCTAAGCTTAAGAAGTGGCAATAATTACATTGCTATACAAAAAGCGCCTTTGCCGCAAGCGGGAGATTCTTTGTGGCTTGATGTTTATGCTATGAAGGCAAAGAGCAGCTACTCCTTCACACTAACACCACAAAACATACCAGCCGGCATACAGGCCTGGGTGGTGGACAGGTACTTAAACACCAAAACACCTGTTGACTTAACAACAACCAGTGATGTAGCCTTTACTACCACAACAGACAAGGCCAGTTACGGTGAAACAAGGTTTGTAGTGGTATTCGCTACAACAGGCACATTAGCCAGTACCTTAACCAATGTAAAAGCATGGCAGCAGGATAAAGCTGTACAGGTAGAATGGACAACAGTTACAGAACAGGGTGTACAGCAGTACAATGTAGAAAGATCACCCGACGGTCAAAGCTTTAAACAGATAGGGTTAAGCGCTGCACCACGCAACACTGGTAAAACAGAAGTGTATGACCTAACAGATAATGAGCCGATAACAGGGGACAACTACTACCGTATAAAGATCATCAACAAAGACGCAACAGTAAGCTACAGCAATACAGTAGTGGTTAAGATAGAGAAAGGTAAGCCTAGCATCAGCATTTATCCAAATCCTGTAGTTCGCAAGCAGCAGTTGCATATAACCCTGCAAAACATGCAGGCTGGTAAGTACACAATGATGTTATATACCACCGAAGGCAAGCAGGTGTTACAACGGTTATTGCAATACGATGGCCAAACGGCCACCCAAACCATCAACCTGCCGTTAAGCCTTGCCGCAGGCAGTTACAGGCTGGTACTGCTTGATGCAAAGGGTAATGAGTGGAAGCAGCAGGTGGTGGTGCAGTAAGTCAATAGTCATGGGTTCCGAAGCTTCGGACAGTAAGTCAATAAGTCATTTGCCCGAAGCTTTGGTTAATAATTCCAGGCTTTCGGGAAATAACGATAAGTAAAATTTTTAGTAATCAGGTTAATCAGAAAAATCAGAAAAAATCATGGTCAACAAAGCAATCTTCATAGCCACCATTTTAGTATGCTTGCCTTTCTTACACCTTTTGGCCCAGCCTGACCCGGGTCGGGACCCAAGCGGCGCACCTATTGACGGAGGCATTAGCTTACTGGTAGCCGCAGGTATTGGCTATGGGGTTAAGAAAGTAAGGGATGCAAGGAAGAAGGCGAAAATTGAAGAAGAAAAATAAGCAATCACAAGCTGTGGTAATGGTATGGTCTCATGCTACTTGTTGTGCTAAATATTACAAAGGCTGCCCTTACCACAGCCACTGAAATACTACCCTTGTTCACTACCTATGCAGCTATGCAAAAGGTGATTTTTAGTGATATCGTGGTTGCGCCTTACAATTAAACGCATGGCTACTAGGAGCAACTTCTACAAGCAATACTGCTACAAAAGCGGCTGCCCGCAGTACAGGGTAGGATGATAGCGCCGCCGCTGCCCAAAATATTGACGGCCTGCTTTTTACGGAGCATAACTCCATATATACACTGGCCAAAAATGGCAAGCCTGTCAATGGGCTGCTGAGTGAAGACGGGCTTGCGGCGACTAGCATTGAGTATTGCCATATTAATCATGGCGGCGATATTACCTTTCATTGCCTGGGACAATTAGGGAGTTACCCATACCTGGAGCATTTTAAAATGGACCTTGGCTGGTACCTGCGCAGCCCTGAGCAGTTAATTATATTTATCCTGGCTAATTATGGCCTTACAAGCGAACGCAATTCCTGTGAAACCGACGTATGGCTTGATGCAAACCCCAAAGCGAGCGAACGTAAATTTGCGCCATGGACATATGGTGCAGCCGCGGAGTTTGGCTAAGGAGGGCACAGCATACCAATCGACGAGGTTAAACAGCACCTTAACACCATTTTAAAGAGGTGTTTGTTGCCGAATTAGTGATATGATTGCCAATTACCCAATTACACAGTACAGGTTACAAATGGCAGAATTGCCCGAAACTTTCCACTTTTGCAAGATTTCAAGCAGTTTTAAAAAATTAAAAAGCTTCTTATAAAGCCCCTTTAGGACCCGCCAGCTGAATCCTCTCGGACGGGTTTTCTTTATAAAATTCTGTTTGTAATCATCTATGCGAGAAAATTTAAGTTCCCAAATCATGTCAGGATAGATGTATATCTCAACGGGCCAACTAATTTCTTAGTTACGAAAATACTGCGTTAGAGAGCAATTATTCCACTGCTTTAGAAGGGAATTTAAAACATTCTATCATCCAAAGGAGAGCAAAAACAACAAAATAACGGTTAAGATCGGAAAAGAATCGATAAGCCTGACGACATAAGTTATTTGTTTGCAAATTGCGTGCAAATAAAAAAGCAGCTACGAGTTTTATTCGTAACTGCTTGATTTTCAAGTGGGCCCACTCGGGTTTGAACCAAGGACCCCCTGATTATGAGTCAGGTGCTCTAACCAACTGAGCTATAGGCCCGTCCTATTTTCCCAGTCAAACTTAATCAACTGGTTTATAGGCCCTTTTTTAAAAACATCTAGAAGCTATGTTTTCAAATAAGGGCTGCAAAAATATAAAAATCAGTGTATTTTCCAAGAATAATAACAAAATAGTGTGCTTATTTTATTGCCGGGCTGCTATTTTACCCGTTAAGCACTATAACAAATGCGGTTCCTTCCCCCTGTTTAGTATGCACAGTAATCGTCCCACCGTGTGTTTTTATAATATCGTAACTAAGGGACAGGCCTAACCCTGTGCCCTGCCCGGTTGGCTTGGTAGTAAAAAAAGGCTGGAATATTTTTTTAACAAGCTCCTGCGGCATACCTGTGCCGTTATCTTTTATTGTTATTTCAACACCGGTGGGTAGCTTTTTGGTGGTTAGCCATACAGTAGGCTCATACCCCTCCGGCTGCAATTGTTTTTTTTCATTTACGGCATAAAATGCATTGTTCAGCAGGTTTAGCAGCACCCTGCCTATGTCTTGCGGAATAATATTTAGCTTACCGGCATTTTCATCAAGGCTTGTTCTAATAGTTGCGTTAAACGATTTATTTTTTGCCCGTAGGCCGTTATAAGTAAGCCTGGCATATTCGTCTGCCAGTGTATTTATATCAACAAGCTCCTTTATGCCCGTGCTTTTGCGGCTATGCTGCAACATGCCCTTTACAATAGAGCCTGCACGCTGGCCGTGAGTATTAATTTTTTCAAGGTTTTGCTGCAAGTCCTCCGCTATTAATTTTGCCTCATTATAATTACCTTTTAACAACTCTTCATTCATTTCATCTAACAGTTCGCGGCTAACCTCCGAAAAGTTATTAACGAAGTTTAGCGGGTTTTGAATTTCATGGGCAATGCCCGCAGTAAGCTCGCCAAGCGAAGCCATTTTTTCAGACTGGATAAGCTGTGACTGGGCAGCCTTCAATTCATTTAAAGCGTTTTGCACCTCTGCCTGCTTTTGTACCAAAAGGGCATTTGCTTTTTGTTTATGCCTGTTGTTACGTAGTAAAATAAAAGCAACCAGCAATAACGCACCTACACCGCCAGACAGCCCATAAATTTTTAACCGGTTGGTATATTGCACACGCTGCTGCAATATCTCCTGCTGATGCATTTGCCGGTCAAAAACAAGCTTTTGAACTTGCTTTGTTTTCTCTTCATCAAACAGGCTGGCCCTGGCTTGTAAAACAATTTTTTGATATATAAATGCACTGTCTAACTGGTGTTTACTTTCAAAAAAATCTACCAGCAAAGCGCCTGCATTTGCAATAGCCAGGGGCGTTTTAACCTGCCGGGCAAGCATAAAGGCTTTTTTTGCATAATTAAAAGCCGAATCGGGCTGGTTGGTTTTTTTAAAATGCTCTGCTATTCGTTCAAAGGCGTTGGCAAGGTCGTTATAGTTATTAAAAGTTGCGCTCGAGCTTACAGCTTCATGATAGTAATTAAGGGCATAGTTATCATTCGCCATTTTCATTTCAATGTCGCCTAGTAACAATGCCGCCGTACTTGAGTTGCTTCCGGCATTATGATAGGCGTCAAGCGTATATTTCAAAGCAGAATCAAGTTTATTGTTGTCAAAAAACATTTGCCCAATATTAATAAAGGCCTGCGCTTTCAGGTTAAAGCCGTAATCATTACCGTAGCTTAACAGATCAAGCAGGCTTAAATAATAACCTTTCGCTTTATCATAATCTTTTTCATCCTTAAAAAGGTTGCCGAGGCTATTGTACGCCAGCATTAAAACAATTGTGTCTTTAGCTTGTGTGGCTTCTTCAAGCTGCCTGAAAAAAAATTCAAGGGCTTTTGGGTTATCCCCTTTGCGCTGCATAACACTGCCCATTAAGTTAAGCGATGCCATTTTATAATGGGGCATGTTTACGTTGTTTGACAGCCTTATAGCTTCATCAGCATATTTATAACTGCTATCAATATTGTTCTCCAGGTAATAGTGAGATTTTGTGAACAGGATATTGAACTTAGCTGAATCGGGCAACTTTGATATATTAATGTAATCGTCAAGCCAGCCGGCAATTTTTATTTGAACAGTGGTGTCTTGTTCAACATCAATAATACGGTTATCAATATCCATTCCGGCGTCATTAGCTTCTACCGAAGCCCATTTGCCGCACGTAAATTTATACTCGTGGTTCCCTTGTTTTACATTGGACAGAACAATTTGTTTTTGGGTTCCATTAATGGCTGTAAGCTGGTAGGCAGGGTTGCCGGGGTTCCAGTCATCAAAGTCGCCCGCCAAATATATACTGCCCCTTTGCCTTGCATCAGTTACTATAAAGCGAACGGTATGCTGGGCAGCAGCAAACGCAAACTGTAATAAAAAAATAGTTATAAAAGCTAATTTTCCCATTGCAGAAGTAGGTGGCGGCCTTTGGCAAGCCGCTTGTTTCAAAGTTATTATTTTAAGTGCGTATTAAGCATATAGTTTTAATTAGCGGTATTAGCTTTTGCGTCACAGGGCAACTATATTACCAGGCTACCACAAATTTGTAAAGGTTAAAGCCTGTATTATATTGCTGCTGTATTAAAGCCAATAAACCTGCTTTACTAACGTCCGTCATACGCTTTTTTTGTATAAGCAGGTAGGCCTTTTCAGCAAGCAGTTGTAATTTTTTTGTTGACGGCTGCGCGCTGCCTGTTTGGCCATTAATTTTTTCAAACAGGGTATGTATTCCTTCTTTTTGCAGGGCTATGGTTTTTAGTATAGGTATCTCAGCCTGTTTGCTTCTAAAAGCCGGCGCCAGCATTAAATGCAGGTTTTTTATAAAAGTGTCAGCGCCGGGGCGGTCTGCCTTGTTTACCACGAAAATATCGGCTATTTCCATAAGCCCGGCTTTCATCGTTTGCACTTCGTCGCCGCCTTCGGGCACCACCACCACCACGGTAGTATCTGCAAGGCCCGCAATCTCAACCTCACTTTGGCCCACGCCTACGGTTTCAACAATAATAACGTCAAAAGCTGCAGCCTTCATTACCTCTGTAATTTCAACAATGGCCGGACTTAGTCCCCCCAGGCTGCCACGGGTGGCGAGTGAGCGTATATACACCTGCGGATGGTTGTACCATTCGCTCATACGTACACGGTCGCCAAGTACTGCGCCTAAGGTAAAGGGGCTTGATGGGTCAACACACAATATACCCACCTTTTTGCCGGCATGCACATATTCGCCCGTAAGTGCATCTACCAGGGTGCTTTTACCTGCGCCGGGTGCACCGGTAATACCTATTATAGTGGCAGGCGCAGGTTGCAGTTGCGCAAGCATGGCCTCATATCCTTCCACGCCGTTTTCAACCAGTGATATTGCCCTTGCCAACGCTTTTATGCTGCCCTGTTGTAGTTGCTGTATAAGTTGTTGCCACATTATTGTAACAACACTATTTACCATGTTGCGGCAAATTATGTTGCTATGCAAAAATAGCCGCTATAAAGTTTAAAGGCGTCGTTTACGGGTAACATCTTTTTGGAAGGATGCTATCCATACCTATACTGTGAAATTTAAATCCTGCTATTGCGGGGCATTTGTACCCAATACAAACTTTTGTTTAAAGGAAGTTTTTTGATACATGTCACTGCGGCCATCGCCCTGTGTACCACCACCCTGCATGCCGCCGCCACGCATACCGCCGCCCCTCATTCCACCACCTCGGCCACCACCGCCACGCATACCGCCGCCGCCAAAACCACCTCCACCCATGCCGCCACGGCCGCTACCGCCATTTCCGCCACCGCCGCCTTTCATTGCGTTTACTTCGGCATGCAGTGTAATTTCTTTCAATATATCGTCTGCTGTATAGCCATCTTCCAGCAGGTCTTTAATGGGTATGCTTATTTCGTAAAAAAGATTATCGGCATCATCCCAGTTCATGGCAATGTTAATATCGCGGCCACGTATTGGTATCATACCATTCCCGCTGGCAAAACCTTTTACATCCATCGTAATGTTATTGGTTAAAAACCGCTGGTGGTACATGGCGGGGTCAAACCTGCGCGGGCCATAGCCGCCGGCCTGCGTGCTGGTATCGCCCTCTTTTTGTTGGCCATTGTCGCCTTCCGGTTGTTCATCTCGTTCTTTGGGTGGCAGCGGAAAGTCAATAGTTGCACTGCGGCCGCTGCGGCCTTTTGTATCAAGTTCAATACGCATGCCTGCGCGCATTATCTTCATTTCTGTTGCGTTATCTTTTGCTTCAAAACACAGGTATATATTGGTGCTGTCGTTTGATATGGCAAACAGCAGTTTTGTTTCAGAGTCATAAAAGTTCAACGGCTGGTGCCATTCAGTTGCTATGCCGTCTACCGTTATGGGCTGTGCCATCCATTTGGCGGTTGATACATCCTGTGCATACAAACTTGTACAGGCCATAAAGGCAAGGGGCAAAAAAAGCTTTTTCATTGGGAAAATTTTATAAAGTTTTTATGTTGAACCGTGTTGCAGCAGGGCGGCGGAAAGATGATGAAAAATAGCATGGGTTAGGGTTTGGTTCGCCGATTTTCACAAAACTTTTCACAACCGGCAACTATTATTTTGCTCCCGCTTGCAGGCCAGCAGGTTCAGGCTTTTTATGTCCTCATTCCGCTCCCGTCCTATCACCATGTCCCGGGTTTGGGCTTTTTCCAATTAAAACAGGTGTGGTGGGTACCTGGGACTGTTTCGGTGGAGGAAAAAGGAGGAAAGTTGAACACACCTTTTTACTTGTAAAACATTCATTTTCAATATCATCCTTATTCAACACCCTAAAAACCGCAAATCAATTCAATTATGTTTACCCCATACTTTTGCCACAAAGCCCGCTAAAGGAAATACAACACCATTAGCATAAATACAAGTCGCATTATCTGTGACTGTATTAAACTCCGTGCCCTCCGTGGTTAATGTATTGCACCCAAAGGAGGAAAATGTCCAAGGGACTCCAATGGAGGAGGAAAATGGATACAGACATTTTTAGATATAATTAATTGATTATCAAATAATTACAACTCTTTAACTTCGCTGAGAACATATTTCCGTTGAAAAACTCAATACGCTTATCCCTACTATTTTATCAAAGAACGCTGCATATTTCCCCGCAGGGGAAAAAATGCTTAGCGGCCTTACTTATACCCTACAGGAGACTTATTTTTTTCCTTTGCGCTTTTGCGTCTCTGCGTGAAACAAAACTTCTCCATTGGGAAGCCAGCAATTTTTGGCCCTTAAAACCAAACAGTGCCAACTTATAAATATAAAAAACCCGAAAGTGTCCGCTGTTTTGGAGAAGTTTTTTTGAAATAGTTTTACACAATTGGCAAACACTACTGTTAGGACACATCTTTTTCTGAAATAATATGCTGCCTGGAAACGCGACAGCATAATGTAAAACTACGCTGTGTAAAAGTCCCCCTTTAGGGAATAGGGGCGGTATACCTCAAAAATAATATGGGCATTATTAATTACCAGCCGTAGTTGCCAAAGCAGCTTTTACGATCTCTTCAGCATGGGCCTTGTTTTTGGGCTTCTTAAATATCTTAATGATCTTTCCTTTCTCGTCTATCAAAAAAGTGGTGCGGTGTACACCCATATAATGGTTGCCAAACATTTGTTTTTCGCCCCAAACACCATATTTTTCCAAAACAGTGCGTTTGGTGTCGGCAATAAGGGTGAATGGCAGGCTGTATTTCGTCTCAAATTTTTTATGGCTTTTTTCGTCGTCGGGGCTAACGCCAACAATCTCAATACCGTGTTGCTTTAAAAGGCTAAAATTATCACGCAGGTTACATGCTTCTATAGTGCAGGTAGGGCTGTCATCTTCTGAGTAAAAATACAGTGCAAGCTTTTTGCCTTTGTAATCAGCCATTGATATCTTTTTGCCGTTTTGGTCAATGCCCTTAAATGCCGGCGCTTTATCCCCTTCAGTAAGCGTTATCATATAGTCTGCGGTTTATAATTTAATAGCGAAGGAAAAGAAATTATTGACACAAGGCTTATTTGTTGAAAGGTTTATTCGGGCAAATTTGTAACAACCGGTTATCATCGGAGCAACACGCAAACGTTGAGCCTCTTCAGAGCAATGTCATAAGGGATTTGTGAAACCCGAAGCATCGGGCACAAATCCGGGCGAAGCAGCCCCGCTCCCCAAGAGTGTATTGACATCAACCTAATTAAAGGAGAAGAACCTGTCAGTTATAACACCCGTTCCTGCGCAAACGGTGACCGGCCTTCGAAAATTTCTGCTAAAAAAATTATTGTGCTGGGCGTGTACTAAAAATGAAATCCATGCACAGGTGTTGGGCCATATTCTTTGCACAAAAGTCACCCAACAGCCCGGCTATATTCAAATGTTGTGACTATTTCATTTTAGCCTGGCACATTAATTTTTAGCCAAATTTTCGGCAGCCGTGTCTTTCCTGCCTGCCGGCAGGCAAGGTTGTAACTTTTTTGACTAGAAAAAAGTTGGTAAAACATAATCTTCGCTTAACTGTCATAGCCGTTTCGTTGAAGCTCTTTGCCCGTAAAAACATTAGCACTAAATATGATTGATGTACATTTGCGCGCTTGCGGGGTATTAGGGGCTTCATTTTTGATGTTTAAATTGGCCCACTTTATTTAATCAATAATATTCACCTCCAGTATTTTAAAAGATCATATTTCTAAACACTTACCTCACCCCCTCCACAAAATACATATCAATCTGCCCTTTGTTTTTGGCATCTATCTTACCCCTGTACGTGCAGTTAAAATTATGTTGCACCAGCTTATAAGTATCGCCCGAAATATTAACCTTGCCCACCTGCCCGCTGCTCTCCATGCGCGATGCAATGTTTACCGTGTCGCCCCAAATGTCATACGAGTATTTTTTAATGCCTACTATACCTGCAACCACGGGGCCGGTATGTATACCAAGCCTTAATTCAAAAAACAGCTCGTTGCGCTGCATTTTTTCTTTTTTAACCTGTTGCATGTACTCCTGTATTTCCAATGCAGCCATCACAACATCTGCGGGGTGGGTGCTGTTAACTTCCGGCAGGCCGCCCGCACACATGTACGAGTCGCCAATGGTTTTTATTTTCTCAATATTGTACCTGGCCATTATAGCATCAAATACGCTAAAATAGCTGTGTATTTCGCTTACCAGGCTTTCCGGCTGCATAGTTTCTGCGGCAATGGTAAAATTTTTAAAATCGGTAAACATCACTGTTACCATTTTAAAACTGCGCGATTTTGCAGATCCTGTAAGCTTTATTTCTTCTGCTGTTTCGTGTGGCAATATGTTTAACAGCAGGCTGTCAGACTTGTGTTTTTCTTCAGCAAGGCTTTCATTTTTGGCTTCCAGCAATTTTTCCTGCCGAATGTTTTCCGACTTAAAATAATACACGATTAGAAAGAGAATAATAAATACAAGTATATGGTTTGATGTGTAAAGATTTTCGCCATTGGACATAAACAAAAAAGGCTTCATTGCAGTAAATGAATACTTACATAACGCAAAACAAAGCCCGTTTAAAAAAAAGTACACAACAATTATCCATACATTTCTGAAGATAAGCATGCTGGCTATACTGCTTGCCAACAGCACATACTCAACTCCATCGCCCGGGCCGTGCGACACTGCCTGGAATGTGTAGCTAATAAGGTTATAAATATTAAAAAAATGGCAGGCTGCGTTGTACCTGTGCCGGCTTGTTAAAAACAAAATAAATGCATACGCAATTACACCCTGGAAACTTTCAATAAACGTAAGCCTGTGCGCTGCATCAAGATAACTGAGGCTGAAGACAGAGAGTGCCAGCATGCCCATGGCAGATATGCCGTTTAACAGCCGTATTCTTTTTTTATCCCATGCCGAAAGATCTGCGGTAATGCCAATTGACACAATTGCGTGCCACATGGTTACCAGGCGGCGATAGACGGATAGTTGTTTATAGCGCTGCAAAAATGTTTTGGCACCGGCCATCTTTGCTGTGTTTTATATATCGTAATATTTATGCTGTTTCAATGCCCAGTTGCTCTTTCCAATAAGTGTTTAAAAATACATTCTGTGGGTCCATCTTTTTGCGTAGCGCCATAAAATTACTCCACTTTGGGTATTGGCTTTGCAGGTAAGCCGGCCCTGTTGAGCTATTTGGCAATGGCAGCTTTTTGCCCCAATGCGGCCTGAAGCTAATATTGTTTTGCTGTAACAGTTGCCAAAACTGGCCGTAATAATCCATCGCTTTTTCAGCGGAGTTTTTAAAGAACAAAATATTAATTCTTACAACATCTGTATTGTAGGCTGGGCTTAACCAAAAATTGCTTTTTTTAGCTGCCAGTATTTCAACGGTATAAAAGCCCGTGCCGGTGTAGCCGGTATCAATATAGTGCTGTTGTAAAATGTTTACTGCATCTTGTGCTTTGCCGGCAGGTATCCACATTTCACTGTAAGTAAGGTTAAACAGGTTATTGCTGTATTCAAATTTGTCCATCGGCAGGCTGTCAAGCCAGTTATCCCAAAAAATGTTCGGTGGGTTTTTGTCGGGTGTGTTGCAGGGAAAATACATATTGGTTAATACGGGGTATATATAAGGAAACAGGTCTACGGTAAAGTTGAACAGTTGTGTTTCTGCAGGGGTCATTTCCCTGTCGCTGTTGCCCACCAGTGCATAAAACCAATCAGGCCAGGTAGCAATAAGCTGAAAACCTGTTGATGCAATGGTTTCAGATAGCAGGCGGCTGCCCAATATTTTAGGAAATAATGGCTGGTACGGCTGTGGTTTAAAATCTTCCGGCGTGCCTGTGGTAGCAGTGTAATCGCCCGGCTGCATCGTTTTAGCCTTCCACGCAATGGTCCTCTGCAGGCTTTTAAACGGCCACCATAGTATGCGCGAAAACTCTGTATTGGTAATATAGGTTTGCAGCGATGGTTTGCCGGCACTGCCCGGGCCAAAAAAATCAAACTCTGTATCGTTCTCAGGTGTTACTACCTGCATACCGTAAATATTAAATGCCGGTATGCATTGCAGGGTTACCTGTGTAATAATACCGAGCAAACCCATTGAAACAACAACACCATAAAAATCATCATCCAGGTTATCACTCTTTGTAAATGTTTGTATCGTGCCTGTACCGTCAATCATTCTTACAGCTAATATGCATTCATCAAAACTATGCTGCATGGTGCCACCCGACGAGCCTGTAGAAATAAACCCTGCAACAGTTTGGTGAATAGCATTACTTACGTTGGGTATGGCAAGGCCGGCCTGGTTAAGCTGGAAGAATAAATTATTGGAGTCTGATTGAGCCGATACTGCTGAAGGATCAAAAGGATCAAATGCCAGGTTGCAGCCACCGCCAACAGTTACCTGCATAGTTGCCTTGTTAATTGAAACAGCTCTTAACTGGTCAAGCTCCATGGTTATATTGCCGCTGCCGTCAGCCACAACCGCCGCCTTTACCGACTGGGCTGCACCGCGAACGCGCACCTGCAGTTTATTTTCAACAGCATGGCTAACCAGTTCAATAATGTCAACTTCATTGGCAGGATGGTATAAACCGTTCGCGTCAGACTGTATCATAAAATTTTATTTATGGTATAATGTGTAATTATTAATTCCATTTGGCTATGTATTACAATGCCGCAATACCAAGGTGGGCACGCCAGTAGTCATTTACAAAAACCTGGCTGGGGTCAAGCTGTTGCCGTAATTGCATCCAGCTATCCCACCTGGGGTAATTGCTTTTAAGGTAAGCCACGCCTTGTTCGCCAGCAGGGTCTGGCAGGTACTTGGCCCAATGCGGCCTAAAATTGTATTTACCCAGCAGTTGCCAAAATTTTTGATAAAAAACTGTAGGATCGCCAATATCGTTGGCAAACCAAAAAACATCAATGCGTATTACATCGCGGCCATAAGCGGGGCTAAGCCAAAACGGGTTATTTTTTGCCGCATATATCTCGCAGCTAAATGCCCCCGTATTTTCAGTGCTGGCATCGTAAAAATCCTTCAGGGTGTTCATTACATTTTGTGCTTCAGCAATATCTATCCAAAGCTCTGTAAACCATACCGGCATAAGCTTGTCGCTCATCTGGTTATCCATCGGCAGGCCGGTATACCAAAGGTCAGCAAATTGTTGGGGGCCGCCGTTAGTATTGGTTGGCGTATCAATACTAACAAAAATGTCTAATAGCTTGGGCAATATAACTGGGTAAAAAAATGTATCAGCAACACCTTTTAATATCCTGTATTCGTCGGTATCGCCCAGCAGGTCAAGCAGCCAGTTTGGCCAGCGGCCAATAGCCGTAAATAAAATGTCTGCCCCAAGTGTTGCCAATAACGGGCTTGGCGGCTTGCCTATATACGGCACTTCCTGGTAGGGCTTTAAGGGCAGCACAGGCTGTGCGGGGTTCATTTTTTCGTATGCCTGTTTGGCAAAATCGTTCGCTTCCTGTTCAGTAGCCTGTTTTGCCTGCCACACTACCATTTTTGTAACGTGTTCCTGCGGCCACCACATAAGCCGCGTGTATTGGGTTTGTTGCAAAAATTGCTGAAAACTATGTTTGCCATTGCCGCCCGGCCCAAAAAGATCTACAGCGCAATTGTCTGTAGTAGTTGTTGCCTCCTGGCCTGTTATATAATATTTGCTGCAACATTCAAATGTGGCAGATACAATTACGCCAAACACACCCATGGTAGCCACACCGGCACCGTAAAAAGGATCGTCGGCGTTAAAAACGGCCGGTTTGGTAAATGTTGTAACAGCGGCGCCCGCCTCACCACAAGTTACAATATCAATACTAACCAGCGAATCCTCAAATGCAAATTGTGTTGAGCCGCCGGACGAAGAGGTAGATAAAAAACCGCCCACTGTTTGGTGTGTTATGCCGCCAAGGTCAGGCAGGGCAAGGCCTTGCTGGTCTAATAAGTAGCACAACGAGTTTTCTAACTTTGAAATACCTGTGGGGTCCCACGGGTCGGGGCCGAGGTGGCAACCTGCGGATACTTTGACTGTAGTACCTGTAATAGCAACATCGTACATTTTTGACAACATTACATACTTGTACTGTTTGCCGCCTGCTGAACCTTTTTCCAGTGTGCCAATTAACGGGAATGAGTGCGCCGCACCGCGCATACAAATAACTTCGTTGTTCTGCTTTGCAACATTTACAAGAGCAATAACATCGTCCACACTGGCAGGCAGCCAATAGGTTACATTGTTTACAATTATATTATCCATATCAGGTTGTTGTATAGCTAACGTTCTTTGCGAGGAATATGGAAGCGAGCAAGGTTAAAATCTGACAGGTAAGATAATGTAATTTTAGACAAGATAAATATTTTAGGAAGAATAATAATGAGGGGTGATAAAAACCATGTGTTGTTTTATAGAAACTTTATATCATATAGCAGCAACGCCGAAGCTGAGCTCCGGCGTTGCTGCTATTTATGGCTCACGCGTAACCTAGTTCCTTTTCCTGTCTGCACGTTTTTGCAATTCATCTACCGGCATCTCAATAATGCGGCCCACCTGTTGCGTGCCGCGATAGGTAACAACTTTCATCATTACCGCGTCTTTAGGCGGCGTTAATGGCGCTGTATATTTTGGATAATAATTATCGGGGAATGAATTGTCAAAGCTGTAATAAATATCAAGCCCGTTCACTTCGCTGGTTAGTGTAATTAACAGTTTGCCATCACCGCCTTTCTTAACATCAAATGCAGGGTCAAACATAGCGCGGGCATATTTTACTTCTTCTTCATCAAACCTGGGGAATTGTTTTTCAACCCTGCCTTCAAAGTTGTCCCAGTTTTTACCTGCCACGGGGCTCCACACACATTCAGCAATGGCCAGCGCACGCGGCCACACCATATACTCCAGGTGGCGCTGGTTAAACATTTGTTCTGTCCAAATATTTGCCTGCCCGCCTCTTATATATTTAGGGTCAAGGCTGTCGGGGCAGGGGTCAAATTCATAGGCAGTTTTAAGGCGCAGTGTTGCGTAAACACGCGGCTCAATAATTTGGTCTGCCTGCATATAGTCAAGGTATGCATATTGCACGGGGCTCATAACCACATCGTGCTGCATACGGCTTGCTGTAACACCGCCTGCCATGCTGCGCCAGCTCATTACCGCGGCGTTGGGTGCAAGCCCGCCTTCCAGTATCTCATCCCAGCCCATCAGTTTTTTACCTTTGCTTTCAATTATTTTTTCAACGCGTTTTACAAAATAGCTTTGTACCTCGTCAACATTTTTCAAACCCTCTTTCTGCATCAGTTCTTTAACGGCGTCACTTTGCTGCCAAAATCTTTTGTTGGCTTCATCGCCGCCCATGTGTATATATTCATAAGGGAATATTTGTGCAATCTCTCCAAACACTTTATCTAAAAACTCGTACACCTTTTCATTAGCAGGGCATAAGGTATTATCAACCGGCGCCATGGCAGGTTGTGTGCTGTCGCGCCTGCGGCGCGACTCGCCTGAACTTACCACGTATTTATCCGAACCCGCAGTGCACGATAGTTCCGGGTACGATGCTACAGCCGCAAGGCTATGTGCCGGCACATCAATTTCAGGCAAAATGTTTATGTTTCGCTCTTTGGCGTACTGTATCAACTCCTTCATGTCTTCCTGTGTGTAAAAGCCACATTCATCACGTGCTTCGTCAGGCGCAGGCGGCGTGAACGAACCAAAATATCCTTCTTTATGCACGCGGCAGGCGCCAATGGTTGTAAGCTTTGGCAGGCTTTTAATTTCAATGCGCCAGCCCTGGTCGTCGGTAAGGTGCATGTGCAGCAGGTTGTATTTATAACGCACCATCTGGTCAATAAAATCCTTCACCTGTTGCTTGGTAAAAAAGTGGCGGCTTACATCCAGCATTAGGCCACGCCAGCCAAAACGCGGGTAATCGGTAATATCAACACAGGGTATTTTCCACTGTATATTTTTAACGGCCGTTTTGCTTTCAATGCCTGGCGGCAAAAGTTGCAGCAACGTTTGCACACCATATAATATGCCTGCAGGCTTGTTGGCGGTTATGGCAACCTGTTTTGCCGTAACCAATAAATGGTACCCCTCGTCCCCCAGCGCATTATCTGCAGTTTTATTAAGCACAAGGCTTATTGTTGCGCTGCCCTTAGTAGCAGTTGTGTGCGCGGTGTACCCTGTTGGCTTTGTAACATGCTGCGTTAACATAGCAAGCGCTGTTTTTAAGGTTACAGGGTCGTCTGCCTGTATGGCAATAGCAGCAGGTAGTTTAAAGTAACCATCATTTTTTACCAGCTTAACAGGCTGTGGAATAATAGCAATACTATCTGCCTGGCTAAAAACAGCAGTGTGTAAGGCGGCGGCGATTAACAGTAAAGCAAGCTTTTTCATATTGCAGTTATATGTTTTGGTGGTATAAAACAGGGCTGAAAAGTTATATATTTTTTATTTGTAAATCGTTTTATGGGTTCAATAAATAGGCAGATAAAGATATTTTGGCGGGTGATGCAGTATTAAACAATTGCTATTGCCGGTTGTTTAGGTGCACGTGAACTGGTTTTAAGGCTGTTAGGTATAAACGGCAGGGCTTATAGTTAAACGGCCTGTACGGTTTTTTATTTGGGATTTCCTTTACGTATGTTATACTATCTTTGTGGGCGTTATGGATTTATTTGAGTTAATATTTGCGGGTTTTATTATATACCTGTTATACAAATTGGTATTCGGGCTTATAGTGCCCGTATCAAGGGCTGCTTCAGATATGAAGAGCAAAATGGCCGATTTTCAGCGTGCACAGCAAGATCAAATGCGCCAGCAGCAAGCTCCGCCGCCACAGCCTCAACAAGTTAAACCCACCCCATCTGCCAAACCGTCGAAAGATGACTACCTGGATTTTGAGGAAGTTAAGTAATTACAGGTTGACGATTTTAGATTTCCGATTGAATTATGAAGGATGTTTATGTGAAGGTTGAAACCAGGTTAAAGCCTTCGTGAGGCTCTTATTGCATAAGGGTTCGCTAAGGTTAAATCTACAATCCGCAATCGTCAATCAGCAATCGCAATTCCCCTATCTTTGCGCTCCTAAAATTAGTGTATGAAGTTTTATAACATTCTTATAAAATACCGCTTCTGGCTTAGCCTTCTGGCAATTGGCCTTGCGGTATTAGTTAATATAACCAGTGGTTTTTGGCCTGCATTTGTGCTGTATTTTATTGGTGTAATAGGGTTGTTCTCAAACTTTTTTGTAGGGCCTATGCGCCTTATACAGGAGCCTATGGAACAGGGTAATGTAGAAGAGGTTGAAAGAATACTAAACAGCATTTGGTTTCCCAACCTGTTGTATAAACCCATTCGCTCAACATATTATACTGTAAAAGGCAACCTGGCTATGATGAACCAGGACTTTGATGCGGCAGAAAAGCACTTGAAAAAAAGCTCGGCGCTGGGTTCGGCCATGCCTGAAGCTGAAGGCGCTAATAAACTGCAATTAGGCATGATGGCGCTGCAAAAAGGCGATTTTAAAGCTGGCGAGAGTTATATGCGCGCTGCAATACGTGCCGGTATACCCGATAAAGAAAGTGAAGCAGTAGCCTATCTAAGCATGTGCCAGATATTTATGAACAAAAGGGAATTTAGGGCAGCCAAAGATTTTTTCCGTAAGGCAAAGGCCTGTAAGCCCAAAACCAAAGAGGTTGTTGAACAGATAAAGGATATTGAAAAATATATTAGCCGCATACCGGGCTAATACTACTGCAAAAATATTGAATAGCCTTCTGCTAAAGCAGGGGGCTTTTTTATTGTTGATTGATTCTCACCAGGCGTAAATGGTTAGCCGCCGTAGCCAAATTCATCATCTTTAAGGCGCTGGGTTATGCTTTTACCATATACGGCCAGGTACGCCAAAAGCACCAAAGGCAACAGAAATAAACGGTACATAGGTTAAGTTTTTGTAAAATTATCCAAACCATATGCCACAGCTTTCAAAAACCGGGTTAACTAAATATGAAGAATGTAACCCTGTTTATAATAGTTTGAAAATGAGGCAGTATAAACGATAAAAAAATATTACAGCATACCATTATCTTATCGCAATTTTGCTGTGTTATTTATAAAAATACCTGGGTATGAGTGAAGATTTACACATAGCGGCCGGAACAAAACAGGACCAATATAAAAACCTGTTACCCCAAATAAAAGGCTTGTTGCAGGGCGAACCCGATTTAATTGCCAACCTTGCCAATATTACGGGGGCCTTAAAAGAACAATTCAACTGGTTATGGACAGGTTTTTATATAGTAAAGAAGGATGAGCTGGTTCTTGGTCCCTTCCAGGGGCCGGTGGCCTGCACCCGTATTAAAAAGGGCCGCGGTGTTTGCGGAACAAGCTGGGCAAATGCCGAAACGCTTATCGTGCCTGATGTTGAGCAGTTTCCCGGGCATATTGCGTGCAGCAGTTTATCAAAAAGTGAAATTGTTGTACCCGTAATACGTAATGGTGAAGTAGTTGCCGTGCTTGATGTAGACAGTGTTGCGTTAAGCGAGTTTGACGAAACAGATAAGCAATACCTTGAAGAGGTAGTTGGGCTTATTCAATGGAAAGAAAGTCAGTAAGGAAGAAAGTTGATTGGTAAAAAACGGTTGATTGGTTGGAATGAAAGTCAACAGATCATTGGTTAATCAGTCAATAAGGAAGAATTTGATCTAAAGTGCTATTGATTAGCAGCGGGTGTAGCTGCGGGCGCTTTATCGTCTTTCTTTTCTTCCTTCTGCATATCTTTTTTGCTGCATGTTTTCCCCTCGTGTTTGTTACAAGTTGTTTTCTCTTTTTTCTTTTTGCCACCATCAGCAAAAGCAACACCGGTAACCAAAAAAGCAGCAGCGAGTATTAATGCGATTTTTTTCATACAGAAAGATTTTTGTGCCGAAGCAGAGCACAATTGTAAGCAAATTTTTCCGGTTCTGATCTAAAACTTTACGAGCCTTCCTAACCTGGCTAAACAGCCAGCAACCCATCTACGGCTTGTACGGCCCTTTGCAGCCGTTCGTCGTAATTACCAGTTATTTCAACAAACGGGGTGCCCTGGCTAAGCAGCAGGTTTTTATAAATGCCATATAACTCCACACGCGATGCCTCATCCGGGTATTCTCGCAGCACATCCGGCTCCCACGCAAGGTCTGGGTTGCAAAGCAGGTACAGGTCGTATTTACGTTCTGCTATTTGCTCTAATATAAAAGGATGGCATTTGTGGTACACATATTCACACCATACTTTCATGATGTACATATCGGTATCTATAAAAATAAGGGGGTTGATTGCAGATCGCGGATTGCAGATTGCAGATTGTGATGCGGATTGAGCCGCATCCACATTCACGATTGACGATTGACGATTCACGTTTTCGCTTTTCACGATTGACGATTGACGATTCACGGCTAACACGATCTCATCTTCCAGCGCCAACTGCCCTTTAGCAATGGTAAGCAGGTCATCGTAGCTATATTCAACACCATGGGTAAGCAGGTACTCCCGCGCATACTCAGGGCACCAAAGCGTATTATAATGTGCAGCAAGCTGCTGGCATAAAGTGCTTTTACCGGTTGACTCAGGCCCTATGGCAACTATTTTTTTTATGCTACTCATGTGTAAATGCAGCAGCCCTTTTTGCTTTGCTTTTTTCCATCCATGAAAATAAACCCGCAAACGCCAATATTAATAAAACAATATATTGAAAGCTTGTGAACACATATCCTTTTATAAAATATAGCGGTATTGAGGCTGTGTTGGTAACAATCCACCAATACCAGCTTTCAATTTTCTTTTTAGCCAGCAACCACATGCCCGTATATGCGCTGGCGCTGGCAAAAGCATCCGCCCAGGGAATGGTGCTTGAGTAAAATGCTTGCTTTAAATAAACCAGGGCTGCAAATATGGCCACATAAAACAGGGCGAAAAATAGCAACTGCTGTACTACTTCCTTTTTGTTGCTGTAAGCTATGTTTAGCACTAATTGTTTGTCATCATCCTTTTTGCTCCACAGTATCCAGCCATAGATGCTCATCACTGTATAATAAAAGTTTACGCTGGCCTCGCCAAACAAACTGCCTTTAACGCTTATGTACACATAAATAACAGTGTTTACCAGGCCCACCGGGTATACCCAAATATTGGCTTTCCGTTGCAGCAGTACGCTTATAATACCGGCAAAAACGCCAACGTATTCAATTGGCTTTGTGTCCTGCATGCCCGTTACAAATTGCTGCCATATTTCAGGTAAACTCATGCGGTGAAGATAAGTGTATGCATAAAAAATCCCGCCATCAGCGGGACTTTATCAAAAAATTTCATTTTCAATTACTCTGCTTCTGCCACAACTTCCTTCACTTCAGGTATCATACGTTTCATCATGCCTTCAATGCCACTTTTTAAAGTGATCATTGACGATGGGCAACCACTGCAACTACCCTGCAACATTAAGTTAACGGTACCCGCATCGTAGCTTTTAAACTGTATGGCGCCGCCATCCATTTCAACTGCAGGTTTTACATAGTTCTCCAGCAATTCTTTAATACGCTTAACCACGTCGTCGTCGTCGGCAGCTACGGTGTTGCTGGCTTCCTGTTTGGTTACCACAATCTCATCTTCGTTTACCACGGGGCCACCGGCCTCAAGGTAGTCTTTCAAAAATTGCTTAATGGTAGGTATAACATCCTGCCAGTCTTCGGTATCGCTTGTTTTGGTAAGCGTTACAAAATTGCTGGCGATAAATACGCTTTTTATAAAGGGAAAGCTAAAAAGCTCCTTAGCCAGCGGCGAAGGGCCTGCAAAGCTCTCATCAGGAAAATCAATGCTTTTGCCCGGGTACAACAGCTTGTTGGCAACAAACTTCATTGTTTCGGGGTTAGGCGTCATTTCGGTATAAATACTTATTATGGTATTGCCCGTTCTTATCATAGTCTGCAATTTACAGCTACAAAAGTAACAAAACGCTTCAATCGCACCATTAAAATAGTGTTGCGGTAACAGGCTAAGGCTGTTATTTTTCGTTTATCGTAATTGGTTAAAACCTGCGTAACTGGTAATAACCAGCTTATTTACAGGCATCACAAAAAAATAACATTTGTTATATTCCTCACAATCAAAGAGGTGCATCGGTCAAAAGCTAACAAACGTTAACGTAAGTTTTAAAAAAAACTTGTCCACTTTATTTAAACATATGTAATTTTACGCCGTCAAAAACAATTATTGGTTCACCTTATTATTTTGAACTGAAGTTGAAACAGAATACAACACATATTACATGTAACGCTTACCACCCTTCTTTGGTGGGTGTTGTTTCTTTGTGTAACCCCTCTTGCTTCCGACCGGTACGACGACCACGTATCTGATATTCCTCTTACAAAAGTTTAGCACGCTTTAGCCGGGATTTATCATGATAAGCCCATGGCACGGTTTTTTATCCTCGATTATTTGCATTTTCAATTTTAACAACAAGTGGAACAGAATACTAACATAATTATACGTGTAGCCAATAGTGGTGATGAGCATTACGCTGAAACCATTACGGAAGAAATGGAGAAATCGGCCGCAGCCCGGGGTACCGGTATTGCCAAGCGTAGCCCTGCCTACATTGCCCAAAAAATGGAAGAAGGCAAGGCGGTTATAGCCCATTTAAAAGATGGCACCTGGGTAGGCTTTTGCTATATTGAAACATGGAGCCATGGCGAGTACGTTGCCAACAGCGGCCTGATTGTAGTGCCTGATTTTAGAAAAAGCGGCGTTGCAAAAGGCATTAAGAAAAGGATATTCGAACTGTCGAGGGAAAAATACCCCGATGCAAAAATATTTGGCCTAACCACCGGCCTGGCTGTAATGAAAATTAACAGTGAACTGGGCTATGAACCTGTTACCTATAGCGAGCTTACGCAGGACGAGGCTTTTTGGGCTGGCTGCAAAAGCTGTGTTAACTACGAGATATTAATGAGCAAAGGCAGGAAAAACTGTATGTGCACGGCCATGCTGTACGATCCTAAAGACCATTACCAGCCCGAAGAGACAAAAGACCATTTTGAAAAAAACACCAAGCTGTACGAAAGGCTTTTGCGCTGGAAGCAGCGCTTGTTTAAAGACAAGCACGAAAATGAAAAGGGCAGCGGCGGCTCAACAAAAGCCAGGGCTATTTTGCACCATTTTTTCAATTTGTAGGCAATGCAGCAAGTCATCAGCCAACTAACAGCAATTGTAAACAAGTATGGGAATAAGTTTGACAACATTCACACTGTTGAACTTGAGCATAAACCCGCGCCTGGCAAGTGGAGCAAGAAAGAAATAATCGGGCATTTAATTGATTCTGCGCAAAACAATATACAACGTTTTGTACGCGCACAATACCTGCACCAGCCGCACATAGTGTACCACCAGGACGAGTGGGTAAGTGCACAAAATTACCAGCAATACAACAGGGAAGACCTTGTGGCATTATGGACATTGCTAAACAGGCATCTTTGCATAATTCTGGCTAACATGCCGGTAAGCGCATACAATAACACCGTAAACGTGGGCAAGGAAGAAGACAAGCTGGTAACCATACAATTTTTAGCAGAAGACTATATAGTGCATCATCTTCATCACATACATCAAATATTTCCAAAGTAATGAGCGAAGCAACAGAAACAAAAGATATTCCAAACTCCCCTTTAGGGGCTGGGGGCAAAGTGGTTCTCGGTTTTAGCGGTGGTTTAGATACTACCTATTGCGTAAAATATTTAACGGAAGATAAAGGTTACGAGGTACATAGTATTATTGTAAACACCGGCGGGTTTAGTGAGGATGAACTAAAAAAAATTGAAGCACACGCTTATAAGCTGGGTGTAAAAACGCACACCACGGCTGATGCTGTAAAAGGCTATTACGATCAAATTATAAAATACCTTGTTTTTGGTAATACGCTAAAAAACAATACCTACCCTTTAAGTGTAAGCGCTGAAAGGCTGGTGCAGGCCCTGCATATTGCGGAGCATGTAAAAGCCCTTAATGCAGATGCAGTGGCACACGGCAGCACCGGCGCCGGTAACGACCAGGTGCGTTTTGACATGGTGTTTCATGTAATGATACCCGGGGTTGAAATAATTACCCCCATTCGCGACCTTAAGCTTAGCCGCGAACAGGAAATTGCTTATTTAAAAGGTAAAGGCGTTGAGATGAACTTTGAAAAGGCGGCCTACAGTATTAATAAAGGCTTGTGGGGTACCAGTGTTGGCGGCAGGGAAACGCTGCAGTCAAAAGGTTTGCTGCCTGAAGAGGCATGGCCTACACAGGTAACCGCTACCGAAAGCCGTGAAGTAAAACTTGGTTTTGAAAAGGGCGAACTGGTAAGTGTAGATGGGCAAACATTTGAGCATCCCTCAAAAGCTATACAGTATTTACAAGCCATTGCCGGCCCTTACGGCGTAGGAAGGGATATACATGTGGGTGATACCATTATAGGCATTAAAGGCCGTGTTGGCTTTGAAGCCGCGGCGCCAATGGTTATATTAAAAGCACATCATGCGCTTGAAAAACATGTGCTTACAAAATGGCAGTTAAGCTGGAAAGATAATATTGCCAATTTTTACGGCAACTGGCTGCATGAAGGCCAGATAATGGACCCTGTAATGCGCGACTTTGAAGCTTTTTTACAAAGCAGCCAGCAAAATGTTACGGGCAATGTGTTTGTGTTGCTGCAACCATACCGCTTCCAGGTAATTGGTATAGAAAGTAAGTACGATTTAATGAGCAGCAAATTTGGCAAATACGGCGAAATGAACAATGGCTGGACGGGTGATGATGTACGCGGCTTTAGCAAAATATTCGGCAACCAAACCGGCATGTACTACCAGGTAAAGAATGAGGTGGAGAAGGCGTAATATTATAAACCATGGAGTTAAACGAGTTGAAGAAACACGGGGTTTCCAGATAAACTCCGTGCAACTCTGCGAAAAAACTCCATTAACTCTGTGGTTAATTTTCTAATGCTTAACAATGCGCATACTTAATAAACAAACAGCACTGAGGCACTACAAGTGGGGTGATAACTGTGATGGATGGGTGTATGTAGATGAACCGGGTTTATCAGTAAAGCAGGAGCTGATGCCACCGGGCACGGCAGAAGCGTTACATTATCATCAACAATCGCAGCAGTTCTTTTTTATTTTACAGGGAACTGCAACCTTTGAAGTAGAGGGCGAAAAAATAGCCATAAAGACGCAGGAAGGATTTTATATAGCGGCGGGCAAAAAGCATAGGATTAGTAATAACGCAAACGAAGGGCTGGAGTTTATTTTAAGCTCCCAGCCTTCAACCCACGGCGACAGGCACGAGGTTTAATAACAGCATCATGATTAAAGTTGGCATAATAGGCGCGGCTGGTTATACAGGTGGGGAGCTGATAAGGCTTCTTGTAAACCACCCGCAGGCAGAAATTGCTTTTATAGACAGCAAAAGCAATGCAGGCAAAGCGGTAGCATCTGTTCACCAGGATTTATTAGGTGAAACCGATTTAAAGTTTTCGCATAAAAATGTAACAGACAACCTGGCAACGGCTGATGTTATTTTCCTCTGCACAGGGCATGGCGAAGCAAGAAAGTTTTTAGAAGCCAACCTGCAACATATAAAAGAAGACACAAAGATCATTGACCTGTCAAATGATTTTCGTCTTAGCCCTCAATCCTCAATAGCTAACCGGCAATTTGTTTATGGTTTGCCTGAACTTAACCGTGAGCAAATAAAAGTAGCACAAAATATCGCCAATCCCGGCTGTTTTGCAACAGCCATTCAGTTAGGCCTGCTGCCGCTGGCAAAAGCAGGTTTGCTTACAGATGTGTATACAACAGGCATTACCGGTAGTACCGGCGCAGGCCAAAGCTTAAGCGCAACTTCGCATTTTAGCTGGCGCGCCAACAATATACAGGCATACAAAACATTAACCCACCAGCATTTGGGGGAAATTACGCAGTCAATAAACCAACTGCAACCCGCGTCTCCCCTCTCCGCTGGCGGAGAGGGGCCGGGGGTGAGGTTTATTCCATGGCGCGGTGATTTTACCCGTGGTATTTTTATAAGCTCTACCTTGCACTGCAAATTATCAAAAGAAGCACTAACTGATTTGTTTAAACAATATTATGCACCCCATCCTTTTACTGTAGTAAGTGATGATGCTATATTTTTGAAGCAGGTGGTTAATAATAATAAATGTGTAATACAAATAGAAAAAGAGGGCGATACGCTGGTAGTACATTCTGCCATTGATAATTTACTAAAAGGCGCAAGCGGCCAGGCTGTACAAAATATGAATTTGATGTTTGGATTGGAGGAAACTGCGGGGCTGAAGTTGAAAGCAGGCTACTTCTAACCCCCTAAATCCCCCTAAAGGGGGACTTATAAACAGGTTTAGAATGATGCCCCTCGTAATAAAGTGAATCGAAAGAAATAAAACAAGCATAAAGACAAAACGTTCTAAAGCCTCCTTTTAGGGAGGTTTGGAGAGTTTATAACAATTATAAAACTAAAACAGCTTAAAGCCTCCCTTTAGGGAGGTTTGGAGGGTTCCAACTATGACTTTATTTGACGTTTACCCGATTAACGACATTACTATTACAAAAGCATTAGGCTCTTACGTATGGGATGAAAATGGTGTGCAATACCTTGATATGTATGGCGGCCATGCCGTTATAAGCATCGGCCACACCCACCCTGTTTGGGTTAGGAGAATAGAAGAGCAACTGGAAAAAATTGCCTTTTATTCAAACTCCGTTAAAATTCCTTTGCAACAGCAACTGGCAGATAAACTGGCACAGGTTAGCGGCAAAACTGACTACCAGTTGTTTTTATGCAACAGCGGCGCCGAGGCAAATGAAAATGCATTAAAACTCGCCTCTTTTCATACAGGCAAAAAGAAAATAGTTGCATTTAAAAAATCTTTTCATGGCCGTACATCTTTAGCAGTGGCAGCCACCGATAATCCTGCTATTGTTGCACCGGTTAATCAAACCGAAAATATTGACTTTCTTCCCTTTAATGATGAAGCTGCGCTAAAAGCCTACTTTCAAACAAAGGGTAATGATGTTGCAGCAGTAATTATTGAAGGCATACAGGGCGTAGGTGGCATAAACATTGCCACCGACAGCTTTTTACAATTAATACGGCGCCTGTGCGACCAAACCGGCGCGGTTTATATTGCAGATGCGGTACAATGTGGTTACGGGCGCAGCGGTAAATTTTTCTCGCACGACTTTGCGGGTGTTAATGCAGACATCTATTCCATGGCCAAGGGCATGGGTAACGGTTTCCCTATTGGTGGTATTTTAATAGCGCCTCATATTAAGCCCAAACATGGTATGCTGGGCACTACATTTGGCGGCAATCACCTTGCATGCGCGGCTGCCTTGGCTGTGCTTGAGGTAATAGAGCAGGAAAACCTGGTTGAACTTGCTAAACAACGCGGCCAGTATTTGCTAAACAGGCTTAAAGCAATTGATGGCATTGATAATGTACGCGGTAAAGGCCTGATGATAGGTTTTGACGTGCCTGCAAAAATTGGAGGCTTACGCAAAAAATTGCTGAACGATTTTTATGTGTTTACAGGTGAATCAAAACCAAATGTTATAAGGCTTCTGCCATCGCTGGCTATATCACGCAAGCAGTCTGACGAGTTTTTAGAAGCCTTGCAGGAAGCGATTGGTGAGCTGAATAACTGATTTTTGCTGACAAGAGCCGATGAAACTGATTGATAAGTACTTGAGTGGTTGTGTTTTTACTGCCCTTATTCTAATCACGCTTAAAATAAATCCCCTTTAGGGGTAGGGGTTTATGGTCAACTTTATTTCCGTTAATGATGTAAGCAATATAAACGCCTTGGTTGAAAAAGCCCTGGCATACAAGGCTGACCCGTTTAAACATAAAACGCTGGGCGCAGGCAAACGCATTGGCTTATTATTTTTAAACCCCAGCCTGCGTACGCGCCTAAGTACACAGGTTGCGGCAGCCAACCTTGGCATGGACGCTGTTGTGTTTAATGTTGATAAAGAAGGCTGGGCGCTTGAGTTTGAAGAAGGCGCAATTATGAGCGGCAACACTGTTGAACATATAAAAGATGCAGCGCCAGTTTTAGGCAGCTATTTTGATATACTGTGTATCCGCACATTTCCGGGCCTGCAAAACCGGGCAGATGACTACAGCGAGTTATACATCTCACAATTTATAAAATACTGTAGGGTTCCGGTTATCAGTCTTGAAAGCGCAACGTTACACCCGCTGCAAAGTTTAACTGACATTGTAACGATAACAGAGACCCTAAAACACAAAACACAAAACACAAAACCAAAAATAGTACTTACCTGGGCGCCACATGTTAAGGCGCTGCCGCAGTGTGTGGCCAACAGTTTTGCCCAGTGGGTTAATGCGTGGGGTGAAGCTGATTTTGTTATTACACACCCGGAAGATTATGACCTTGCTACTGAATTTACCCAAGGTGCAACCATTACCACCAACCAGGATGAAGCTTTGAAGGATGCAGATTTTGTGTATGTAAAAAACTGGAGCACTTACAACGACTACGGCAAAATATACGAGAACGACCCAAAGTGGATGCTTACTGACGAAAAGCTTAAGCTTACCAATAATGCCAGGGTAATGCACTGCCTGCCGGTAAGAAGAAATGTTGAGTTGAGCGATGAAATATTAGACGGCGGCAACAGCATTGTAACTCAACAGGCCGGCAACAGGGTATGGGCGGCACAGGCGGTAATCCATTCCATCTTAACTTCCGAATAACACGATGGATCAATTATATGTTATAAAAATTGGCGGCAACATTATTGATGATGAGGCAAAGCTTTCATCATTCGTGCAATCCTTTGCTGCAATTAAGGGCAATAAAATTCTTATACATGGTGGTGGCAAGCTGGCGACAAAACTGGCAGCGCAACTGGGTGTTGAGCAGCAAATGGTTGATGGCAGGCGCATTACTGACGCGGAAACGCTCAAAATTGTAACCATGGTGTATGCCGGTTACATTAACAAAAATATTGTTGCCCAATTACAGGCAAATAATTGTAATGCTATTGGCCTTTGTGGTGCAGATGGTAATCTTATTCAATCACATAAAAGAAAACCAATTGTAAAAACCTCTAAGCTTGCTTTGGAAAACAATGCGACTATTATAAATACCCCTTTAGGGGAAGGGGTTCTCGATTATGGTTTTGTTGGCGATGTTGATGCTGTAAATACAACCTTATTAAATGGACTGCTGCTGCAAGGCGTAAACATAGTGCTGGCACCGATAACACATAATAAAGAAGGCCAGTTATTAAACACCAATGCAGATACAATTGCCCAGGAAATTGCCCAGGCTATGAGCAGTTTGTACAATGTGCATTTAATATACTCTTTTGAAAAAGCAGGTGTATTGCTTGATGCAAATGACGATGCTACAGTCATTAACAGCATTGTACCATTATCGTACGAGCAACTTAAGGAAAAGCAGGTGATATTCGCTGGCATGATACCAAAACTTGATAACGCGTTTGCAGCAATAAACAAAGGGGTAACCCGCGTTATAATAGGCAAGGCAGAAGAACTTGCACAATTAATAGAAGGCACAAAAGGCACCTCTATTAAAGCCGGGACTAACCCGGCTTAACTAAAGTATTAGATATGGCAGGAATAATTGATAGTGAAAATACACATATAAATGGCCTGGCGGCCAATGCAATAGGGTTGCTTAAAAAACTTATTGCCACACCGTCGTTCAGCAAAGAAGAAGAAGAAACTGCAGAGATAATTGAAACATTTTTAGAGAGCAAAGGTGTTGTTACACATAGCTACCTTAATAATATTTACGCGCGTAACAAACACTTTGATGAAAGCAAGCCCACTATATTGCTTAACTCGCACCATGATACGGTAAGGCCCAACAAAGCCTATACGCTCGACCCATTTACACCCATTGAAAAAGATGACAAGCTTTACGGCCTGGGCAGTAATGATGCAGGTGGTTGTTTGGTTTCGCTTATTGCCGCATTTATTCATTATTACAACCAGCCTAACTTAAAATATAACCTTATTATAGCGGCTACTGCTGAGGAGGAAATCTCAGGCCATAACGGAGTGGAGATACTTTTGCCCCGTTTACCCAAAATTGATTTTGGTATAGTAGGCGAGCCAACTTTATTAAACATGGCCATTGCAGAAAAGGGTTTGCTTGTGCTTGATTGCACCAGCCACGGCCGTGCAGGGCATGCGGCCCGCGAAGAAGGCGACAATGCCATATACAAAGCGGTAAAAGACATACAATGGTTTATGGATTACCGGTATGATAGGGTATCTGACCTGCTTGGCCCGATGAAGATGAGTGTTACCATTATTAACGCTGGCAGCCAGCACAATGTAGTACCGCATGAGTGCAAATTTACGGTTGATGTCCGCGTGAACGAGTTGTATACTTTTGAAGAAGTGCTGGGTATTATTCGCGAAAACGTTATCTGCGATGTGCAGCCCCGCAGCAGCAGGCTTCGCTCAACCTCAATACCGGTAAGCCACCCGCTTATACAAGCCGGGGTAACGCTGGGCAGAACATACTACGGCAGTCCAACCACGAGCGATAAAGCATTAATGAATTTTCCAACATTGAAAATGGGCCCCGGCGACAGTGCGCGCAGCCACACAGCGGATGAGTATATATACATAGATGAAATAAGGCAGGGGATAGATATGTACATACGCTTGCTTGACAAACTTGTTTCTTAAATTTAGCAGGCGAACAATCACCAAATACCGAAACACAAAATCAGCAATCAACTAACGGTGCTTTTTTTCGAAGGAGTAATAATAGGAAGCGTATAAGCCAAATGCCATCAGGGTTATTGCTATACCCAATACAATGCCCGGGTTATATAGAATAATAAAAAATAAGCCGGCTAAAATACCAAACACTATGCGCAGGTAGCTGTCCATATTTGTGTCATCTGTAAACAGGCAGGCGTAAAATAACAATGGCAGCCCTACGGCAAATAGCAACAGTTGTGTAAAATCAGCCAGGCAAAAATAAAGCGGGTATCCTTTCCAAATAAACAGCAATTCGGGCAGCATCAGCAAAAAAAATGAAAACGCCGCATTGCCAAACCTCTGCAATATGCTTAAAGGAAAGTTTCGCTGCATTTGCAGAAAAACGTCTTCAAACAGCTTCATTTCAAAAACAATAGCACAATTAACCGCTGCTGCCAGCATTACACAAAGCAGTGTAGGGCGAATATCATAATGGTCAGGCAGGTACATCTTAATAAACGCATACAACATCAACAACGAAAATGTTTTGGAAACAAGCAACATTTGTTTGCGGTTGTTCCATATATTATATAGCGGTAAGCTGAATAATGGCTTGCCCATTTTGGCTGTAAGGCGCGGCAGTTGGGGCAGGCCCTGCATCAAAGGTTTCCGTTGTAACACCCTTACATAAAGCAAAGGTGTTAAGCCTGTTACAACCGCTGTAAATAAAATTATTTCAATGGCGCAGGCTATATATCCTTTTTGTATTGCAATTACTATAACAAATAAGGCATATATAAAAACCGGCAGGTAAATCATCAGTTGTATATACACCATGTAAAAAAATAAAGTAACGTAGCGCAGGCTATGCAGGCTGAATAAAAAATTCTGTTTGGGCAGCCTTAGTTGCTTTAAAGTATAATCCATGCACTTGGTATTATACAATACCCATGCAACCATTACCAGCGCCAAAATTGACGAGTTTTTTATTATGGCATCAATAAGGCTAAGGTGAAATTCTTTAACATTTTGCGGCATGCCAAACAACACAAAAAACACAAACAGGAAGAAGCCTGTATTAACACTATAAAAGTGCGTAACCAATACCTTATGCAATATTTTAAGGGCGTTTATCATACAGGTATATCAGTTATTGTTCGACCAGCCGCCATTAATGATGATGTAAAACTTAACTGGCCTGCATAAAATGCCTGGTGAGATGTAATTAAAAAGTTTGTGCCTTGCGTATGCCTTTGCTGTATAAGGTTGCAGATAATATTAACTGAGGCAACATCAGTTGTAACAAGCGGTTCATCAAGCAATATCCATTTGGGGGACCCAATAAATGCCAGCGCAATGCTAAGCTTTTTTATCATGCCGCTTGAGTATGTTGCCACGGGCTTCTCGTATGCATCAAATACATGCAGTTGTAGCAACAAACTTTCAGCGTCCTGAATATTGCCATTTTTAGCATGGCAGTAAAGTTTTACCAGTTCTTTGCCGGTTAAAAAATCAGGGTATAATGGTTCAGTCTCACCATAATTAACCAGGCGTATAAATTGTTGCCGCTGTTTTTTAATGCTGTAAGTATCATCCACTTTTATATCGCCGCTAAAAGGTAAAATGCCCGCAATCACTTTTAGCAGGGTGGTTTTACCGCTGCCATTTTCGCCCTGCAGCCAAACAATACCATCGTTTATAGTAAAGCTTTCTATATTCAAAGCAGTATAACTGCCATATAGTTTTTCTACTTTCTCAAATTGCAGCATAAGCTAAGTAAGGGAAAATATGGGTTAGGTACCGGGCAAGTAACTTGTTTTATGAATTATTTATAAAGAAGGAAATAGTTGTAGTACAACACTTATTATTTAAGAAAACTGAGCATTTCCTCAATATATTTTCGCTCGTTGCTAAGGCGGGGTATTTTATGCTGGCCGCCCAGGCTGCCTTTACGGCGAAGCCATTCAGTAAACACTCCTTTGGGCAGGTTATGTATTATAGGCATACGCAGGGCAATATCTTTATGGCGTTTGGCCTCGTAGTCGCTGTTAACAGCCTTAAGCGCGCAGTCAAGTTCGTAAGCAAATTCCTGCATACTGGCTGGGGCCTTTTCAAATTCAATCAACCATTCATGGGCGCCATTGCTGTTATCGCTAAAATATACCGGCGCTGCTGAATAATCATTTACAACGCTGTTTGTTTTTTCGCAGGCAACGGCTATGGCTTTATCGCTGTTATCAACAATTAATTCTTCACCAAATGCATTAATAAAATGCTTAAGCCTGCCGCTAACTTTTATTCTAAACGGGTACAGTGTTGTAAACTGTATGGTATCGCCCAACAGGTAACGCCATAATCCACCGTTGGTTGAAATTACCATCGCGTAGTTCTTCCCAATTTCCACCTTATCAAGGCCAATGGTACGCGGGTTAGGTTTGCCATATTCTTCCGCGGGCATAAATTCATAAAAAATACCATGTTGTAAAAATAACAACATGCCATCTGAATTTGGGCTGTCCTGCGCGGCAAAAAAGCCTTCGCTGGCGTTGTACATTTCAAGGTAATTTATCGGCGCGCCAACAAGTTTTTTAAACTGTTCCCTGTACGGCACAAACGATACGCCGCCGTGTATATATAACTCAAGGTTTGGCCATACCTCCTTCAATGTGGCCTTGCCAGATATTTCAAGTATGCGTTTTATTAAAACAAGCGTCCATGTAGGCACACCGCTTATGCTGGTAACGTCTTCATTAATGGTGCTTTGGGCCAGGCTTTCTATCTTTTGCTCCCATTCGTCCATCAGGGCAATAGACAGTTCCGGCGTGCGTATCCACTGACTCCAAAATGGCATATTTTCCAATAATATAGCGCTTAGGTCGCCATAAAACGAGTCGTCGCTTATTGGGCTTACCTGGTGGCTGCCGCCTATTACCAACCCTTTACCTGTAAGTAAATCGCTGTCAGGGTTAAAGTTATAGTACATTGTCAGCACATCCTTAGCTGCCTGGTAATGGCAGTCGTGCAGGCTTTCTTCTGTAACAGGTATAAACTTGCTTTTATCACTGGTGGTGCCGCTGCTTTTTGCAAACCATTTAACAGGTGTGTTCCATAGCAAATATTGCTCACCTTTCATTAACCCCTCTATACACGGCTTTAGCTGGTCGTACTCGTGAATGGGAACTGTTTGCTTAAAAGCCCTTACCGTAAAAAGGTTATCAAAGCCATATTTACGGCCTATCTGGGTATTTTGCGCATGGGTAACCAAATCCTGCAAAACCTCACGCTGCGCGGCTACAGGGTCCTGCACCCACAGGTCAATCGCGCCCTGGCGCAGGCGTGCCAATCTTGATATTGCGGGGGATAGTAACTTCATACCTTACATAGCAAAGTAGGAAATTTAATGGGAAATTGTGGAATTATTTTCTTTTGCCGGGTATGGGCAAGCCGGGCGCTACTTTATACCGGCATCACGAAGTTTTAAAAAAGTGATCATTCCGTTTAACTCAGCATCTACTGGAGCATCATCGCCAAAAAGCGAATTCGCCTTGCTGATAATGGCATCGTCATGTTGCTCCTTACCATACTCAAGAATGGAATTTTTTATTTCCGAAAGATACTGCCCGTACTCGCTTAGCTGAATGTCTGTGTCATCAGCAGGTGTTATACTTTGAAGCGCGCCAATGGTATGTTCACTGTCCTGTAACTGTTGCTGTTTATTATTATGGTCAGTAACAGCGCGTTCCAACGCCACTAATATTGAGTCCAGCGTCACTTTCTTTTTGTTGTCCTTCTTTCCCAATTCAATAATCCAGTCTTTACGCTTCAGTTCAAAGTTAGTACCTAAGTAAAGCCTGCGCACCTGTTCATTCTCAGCCAGCTCCTCGGCGGTGCCGTGTTTAAATATCTTACCTTCTATCAACAGGTATGCACGGTCGCAAATGCTAAGGGTTTCGTTTACATTATGGTCAGTAATCAAAATGCCAATATTCTTGTATTTAAGCCTTGCTACCACCGTTTGTATATCTTCAACCGCAATAGGGTCTACGCCTGCAAAGGGCTCGTCAAGCAATATAAACTTAGGGTCAACCGCCAGCGCGCGCGCAATTTCTGTTCTTCTGCGTTCACCACCGCTAAGGCTGTCCCCATTATTTTTACGCACATGGTTAAGGTTAAACTCGTCCATCAGCTCATCAAGCTTTTTTATGCGTTCCTTTTTGGTAAGCTTCGTCATCTCAAGCACCGCCAGTATATTGTCCTCAACGCTAAGCTTGCGAAAAACGCTGGCCTCCTGCGGCAGGTAACCAATACCCATTTGCGCCCGTTTATACATGGGCTGTTTGGTTATTTCCTCGCTGTCTAAAAAAACAGTTCCTTCATCGGGCTTAATAAGGCCTACCACCATATAAAAAGTGGTGGTTTTGCCGGCGCCGTTCGGCCCCAGCAAACCAACAATCTCACCCTGCTTTACCTCGATAGATACATTGTTAACAACGGTACGGCTGCCGTATATTTTTACAAGGTTGGTGGTATGTATAGTTAAACTCAAAATGTTATACGTTTGGGCAAAAATAGAGCAACTAATACAATATACCGTTTTCCTGCGCCTTCTTAACACATGTTTTTATATACGCAGGCTGGTGTATATTGCAGCCATTTTACAACAATGAAAGTAACCGACCATATACAGCAGGCAGGTAAAACCCTGGTTTCATTTGAAATATTGCCCCCGCTTAAAGGCAAGGATATTAATAGTATTTACAACCACCTTAACCCCTTGATGGAGTTTAAACCATCATGGATAAATGTTACCTACCACCGCAGCGAAACCGCCTTTAAAAAAAGAAAGGATGGCAGCTTTGAAAAAGTTGAGGTGCGCAAAAGGCCGGGCACAGTTGGCATTTGCGCGGCTATTATGAACCATTATAAGGTTGATGCTGTACCGCACATTATATGCGGCGGCTTTACAGTAAGGGAAACGGAGGATGCGCTTATTGATCTTAATTTTTTAGGGATTGATAATGTGCTGGTATTGCGTGGCGATGCAGCAAAGAACGAAGCTTCATTTGAGCCGGAACCGGAAGGCCACCGTTATGCCATTGACCTGTTGAAACAGGTATCGCAACTTAACAACGGTATTTATATTGACGATGATATACGCGATGGGGTTAAAACAAAATTTTGCGTTGGCGTGGCGGGCTATCCTGAAAAACATTTTGAAGCGCCTAACCTTGACATTGACATGCAGCGTTTGAGAGACAAGGTGGATGCCGGCGCTGAATATATTATGACACAGATGTTTTTTGACAACAAAAAGTTCTTCAACTATGTTGATCTGTGCCGCAGCAAGGGCATAAATGTTCCGATAATACCGGGGCTTAAACCGATTACTACTAAAAAGCAACTATCGGTTTTACCAAGAATATTTAATGTAGATATACCCAGCGACCTTTCCAACGAAATAATGAAGTGTAAGAGTGATGAAGATTGCGAAAAAGTAGGCGCTGAATGGCTTATACAACAATCAAAAGAATTAAAAGCGTTTGGCGTACCGGTATTGCATTACTACACACTTGGCAAGCCAAAGGTTATAAGAGATGTTGTAAAAGAAGTTATGTAGGTATACCATTGATGCCTATCGTTTATTTCCAGGTTATATCGGTAACTACAGGAAAATGGTCTGATAAGTACAATTGCGGAACTGTGCACTGCCGGATGGCCAAGCTTTTATCTGCCAGGCAAACATCAATACGCAGGTTTTGCAATAGTTTGTAAAATGTAACGCCAATACCAGAGCCTTTTTGCAAAAAAGCATCCTGTAAATTGCCGCGCAATTTATTGTAGGTGTACGATGCGGGCGTACTGTTTATGTCTCCACAATAAATAACAGGATTTGGGCTGTTATCCATAGCACTGCGCAATATTTTAGCTTCGCTCTCGTGCAGTATCTCATTCTCCCTTATTTTGTATTGAACATTGCGTTTACGCCTATAGGTAATGCTATAGATGTTTCCCTTGCTTTTACCGTCTGTAGTATCTGAATAAAGAAAGAATGACGATAAGTGCGCGGTAAAGAACCTGAGTTTGCGGCTGTTGAACTCAATATCGGCATACACCGCATTTTCATTGTGCACCCGGTTATGTATGTTTATACGGCCTGAATCTAAAAAAGGCGTACGTGAAAATATTGCCGAGCCGCAAAATATGACAGCATCCTGTGATCTTTCTTTTTGAACCAGAACGGAATCATTGGAAACAAAAGAAAATATAAATCCCAGAGAGTCTAATTCTTTTTTAACTGATGCCGCCCAGCGCGAATTCTGCATATCTCTATACTCCTGCACGCATAAAATATCAGGCTTGTATAAATTTATAGCGTCCATCATTTCGCTGCGTGGCTTTGCCCTGGGCCCATTTTTTACTATTGCAACAAACTCTTCAACGTTCCACGTCATTATACGCAGGGCGCCTTGTGTTTTAGGCATAACCCAACCGCCTTTATTAAAGGCAAATGAGTTGCCGATGTTTTTAATGCCGGTAATTAAAACAATTATAAACAGGGCTAAAACGGGGCGTTTATTAAAAAACAACAGGGTTATGCAACATATAACAGCGGCAATAAGCAGGTAAGGGAATAAAATTGCCAAAAGACTTATGTAAGAGAAGGTATTAGGCGGAATACAGAAAGTAAAACATGACAACAGGTAAAGTACGATCACAATAAAGCAAATGGTTACCCATATTACTTTCAGTATTTTTATCATTATATTATTTTACAACTCCTGTTCGCTTGCTTTCTTCAAAAAGTCTTTTTCTTCGTCGGTTAAAAAATGATATCCTTTTTGGTTTATTTTATCCAGCAGGTCGTCAACCCTTTGTTGTGTTACCACTGTTTTTTTGATGTATGGCTTTTTTGCAGCCTTATAAAAAAGCTTTTGCCTCGGGGTTTCTTTGGCCAATTTTTTTTCAGGGTTAAACAGGTCGTCAACCCAGCCGGCAAAACTTGCCATCCAGCTACCCCAGTCTTTTCCGCGGCGCAACTGGTGTATAAATAATACACCAAGTAAGGCCGCGCCAATATGGCCCGCAGTAAACCCAATATTAGTTATGGCAACAGATGCAAATTGTATAATAACAAAAACGGTTGTAAGTATCCACAAAGGGATGCCGCCATTTATCATAGGGAAAATGCGGTAACCGGGCGATAAGAACGTTGTAGCTACTGCCACCGCCATAATAGCCGCACTGGCGGTTAAAAATGGTCGTACATTTTGAAGTTGGTGTGTAAGGCCCGGAAAAAGATTAACCCCCAATACATAAAATATGCCGCCGGCAAGGCCGCCGTATAGATAGATAGGTACAAGTTTACTGTTACCTGCAAGGTCCTGCAGAATATACCCAAAGCTCCAAAGCCATAATACAGAGCTTATTAACTGCATTGGGCCGTTATGAACAAACATATAGGTAATAAGCGTCCAGGGATGGGTGGCAAGTGTTTTAAGGCCTGGTGAAAGGGTAAGGTTATTAAGTATTTCCGTTTCAAACATCACATCGCCCCTAACTGCGCCGGTGTTATAAATTGATTCGTAAAGAACTTTAATAAAAAAGAGTACTACAAAAACTACAGCGTTTAGAATAATAAGCCAGGTTAGGGCATTATTGTTTTGCCCCAGCAGGATATTGTTTTTCCGGTTTTGATGCATTACAGCCATAAAGGTTCAACTTTGTAAGGTGACTTTTCATATAGGTTTATACCGCTATAGCAAAATTGCTGCTAAAAAACTTATACGATTTGTTAATATAGGTTTCGCCGGTTATTCTTCTTCCAAAAGTATACCATTATAAATCCTACCAGTGCGCCGCCTAAATGCGCCACATGGGCTACATTATCTCCCGCTGTATTTTTTAAAGCGCTTAAAAGTTCTGTACCGGCATATATTAATACAAACCATTTAACTTTTACAGGAAAGAAATACACATACATATAATCATTAGGAAACATATATCCGAAGGCCGCCAAACAGCCAAAAACAGCACCCGATGCACCCAAAGTAGGTGAATTTAAGTGTGCTCTTAACGCCGCTAAATTATCCATTTGATCTTGCGGACTCCATGTGCTAAAGTCGTTTATCAAGTTTTGATTTTCAACATACAACACAGTCATATGACACAGCGCCGCACCTAGTCCGCACGCTAAATAAAATATTAGAAACCGTTTTGGCCCCCAAAGGTTTTCAAGTGTTGAGCCGAACATCCACAACGCAAGCATATTGAAGAATATATGCATTATATCACCATGTAAAAAAAGATACGTTACAAATTGCCATGGCTTAAATAACTGGCTTTGCCATGTATGCAGGGCAAATGTATTTTCCATGCTAAAACCACTGGTTGGGCTTATTACATTTTGCGCCGCAAAAACCAGCACGTTAATTATTATAAGGTTTTTTATAATTACAGGTAATATCTGGAAGCTTCCCGGCCTAAACTCTGTCATCTTTCTTGTGTATTAAACTATTTAAATTACGCTTTTAATTTTAACTGCACCACATTTTCTATATGCAGCGTATGCGGAAACATGTCAACCGGCTGTATTTTTTCCACCGTATATTTCTCCCCTAACAAACCCAAATCCCGGGCCTGCGTGGCAGGGTTGCAACTAACATATACTATAACCGGCGCAGCCATTTCTAATAATTTTGCAACTAATTTCTCATGCATACCTGCCCTTGGGGGGTCTGTTATAACCACATCGGGCCTGCCATTGTGTGCAAAAAAATCATCATTACAAACATCTATCACGTCTCCCGCAAAAAAAACAGCTTCCTGCAGGTTGTTTAGGGCAGCGTTTTCTTTAGCGTCAGCAATAGCTTCAGCCACCACATCAACCCCAATTACTTTCTTAGCCCCTTTGCTTGCAAAAATGCCAATGCTGCCGGTACCGCAATAAAGGTCGTACAAAACCTGGCCGCCGGTAAGCTCTGCAAAATCCCTGGTTACCTGGTAAAGCCTTTCCGCCTGGCGGGTATTGGTTTGAAAGAAAGATTTTGCACTTATTTTAAAGGTAAAACCTTCCAATTTCTCCAAAATATACCCTTTACCTGCAAACACTTGCGGCTCAAGGTCAAAATAACTGTCGTTTCTTTTAGTATTTATAGTATATAAAAGAGTGGTTATTTCGCCAAACTGCTGCATGATGGTGTTCAACAATTTAATCCTTAACTCTTCCTCTTCATATCCCAACACAATATTTACCATCAGCTCACCGGTTACCGCCATCCGCACAAGCACATTCCGCAACCAGCCGGTATGCAACCTTGCATCGTAAAATTGCACATTATTTTCTATCGCAAAAGCGGCAATGGCTTTTCTTATTTTATTGGTTGGCTCGCTTTGTAAATGGCAAATATCAATTTCAACCACTTTGTCAAACACTCCTTTTGCATGAAACCCGCCAAAACCCTGTTGCGGTAAATTGCGCGGGTCAATGCCATCTTCTTTTAGTTGCCTAAACTCCTCAGTGGGTATAAACCGTTTATTACTAAAGGTATATTCCATTTTGTTGCGGTATTGCGTAGTGGCATCGCAACCAATAATAGGCTGTATTGCCGGCAAAGGTATTTTGCCAATACGCTGCAAATTGTCAGTAACCTGTTGTTGCTTATATATTAATTGTTGCGGATAAGGCAGCATTTGCCATTGGCAACCACCACAAGCGCCAAAATGTTTGCAGAAAGGCTGCACCCGGTTAGGGGAGTAGGATATAAAATTTAAGGCTTCACCTTCGGCCCAGTCTTTTTTATTCTTATGCAGCCGAACATCTACCACATCGCCCGGTACGGCGTTTTCAATAAATATTACTTTTCCGTCTACCCGTGCAAGTGATTTGCCTTCGGCGGCGTAATCTTCAACAGTAACTTTTTCCAGTATTACGTGCTTTTTCCTTTTTTTCACGCAGCAAAGGTAAATGCGTTGGGCGCATTATGTACTGTTTGGCCTTTTTTTACAGATTTATAGCAAAAATTTTATGTACGAAATGATTAAAAATCAAATTCCAACCCTAAAAGGTTGGAAGTAAATTTGCCTGTGGTGTCAGCAGTTAAGGTGTATTTTCCGTTATTCAGGGCAAAACATTTAATATTTCTGTTAGCAGGGTTGGCAATAAAATATTCCTTTACCCCGGCTTTTTCATAAAGGTCCTTTTTGGTAATAGTATCGCGCCTTATATCGCCGGACAGTACTTCAATAATAATATCCGGCGCGCCATGTATGTAGCCATCTTCTTTTAATATATCCCTGTTATTATGCAAAACAACTAATACATCGGGTTGAACGGCAGATTGCAGGTCGTCAAAAAAAACGTCAAAAGGCGATATCATCACCTCGCCTATATTTACTTTGTCAAAAAAACTTTCAATGGTACGGGCTAAAAAAAAAGTTAGCCTCTGATGATTATATTTGGGTGCAGGCGACATATACAATACATTGTCAATCACTTCGCAAAGCGTTCCTTCCGGCAATAACCGGAAAACATCCAAGGCCGTTTTAGGAACCTGTTCTACCACTTCCATCACATCGTTCTTTTAATAAAGTTACTTATTTTATCAATTAACTGCCGCATCCGTGTGGCGCTGCTTTTTATTCAACGCCTTAATTTATGCTTTAAAAGGGCTTCTTTTACACATGATTAACAACCGTAATAACCAATTCATTTAAATTTACAGCTTAATCAACGTAATTCTGCATGAAGAGTATATTTTTATCCGCAACACTTACCCTGTTTACCTTATCGCTGCTTGCACAGGCGCCTGTTAAAAAGCCGGCTGCACAAACTACGGCTCCAGCCCCGGCTTCGCCTGGTTACAACATAACTTTTACACTAACGCCTTATAAAAATGTAAAAGTGTATTTGGCTACCTATTTTGGTAAAAATAATACGCTGATCGACTCTTCGGTAGTTAACGCCCAAAGCGCAGGCGTTTTTAAAGGTAAAGCTAAGCTAACACCGGGCCTTTACTTTTTTGTGTCTCAAAGCAAGGTAAAGCTTTTTGATTTTTTAGTTGATGAATCTCAGCACTTTACTGTTACAGGCGACAGCACCAGCCCCGAACCCGTAAGTGTTACCGGTTCTGCTGAAAATGCCCTGTTTCTTGATTATACAAAATTTCTTGCAGGTATAGGGCCTAAAATGAGCGAACTTGATGTACAGCTTAAAGACCCTAACATAACCAGGGAAAAATCAGACAATATTAAACAGCAGTTAACGGCCTATTCAAAACAACAAAGGGCCTACCAGGAAAATGTTATAAAAACACATCCAAACTCGCTGCTGGCTACCATATTTAATTTAATTAAAACGCCTGATATGCCGGCCAAACTGCCGTTGCTGGCAAACGGCAAACCCGATTCAAGCTATATTGGCAAGTACTACAAAGAGCATTATTGGGATAATGTAGCCTTTAACGACGACCGCATTTTGCACACCCCCGCACAGGTATTTGACCAAAAGCTTGAAAACTACTACAAATACTATGTTTCTCCTGACCCAGACTCAATTTGGGCAGAAGTAAATTATATGCTTTTATATGCAAGGTCAGGCAAAGAAATGTTTCATTATTTATTGGGCAGGTTTACTGACAAATACATTAACCCCGAAATAATGGGGCAGGATGCTGTATTTATACACCTGTATGAAAATTATTTTGCCAAAGGTGATACTATGTGGCTTAACCCAACGCAACGCAAATACCTGATGGAGCGTTATTACAACATGGTTTCAACCGTTTTGGGTAAACCGGCAGGCTCACTGGAAATGCTTGACCCTGATGGCAAACCTGTTAGCCTGTATGATGTAAAGGCGCCGTTTACTTTTATATTGTTTTGGGACCCCACCTGCAGCCACTGTAAAGAAGAGGTGCCAAGAGTTGACTCAATATACCAGGCAAAATGGAAGGCTGAAGGCGTAAAAGTGTTTGCTGTTAATGTTAACACAGCCACGATGAGCGAATGGAAAACGTTCATTAAAGACCATAACTTAAATACGTGGCTTCACGCTTACCAAACAAAAGAAGATATGGAAGCTGACGCAAAAGCCCAAAGGCCAAATTTCAGGCAGTTGTACGATGTTAGCCAAACACCTACTATGTACCTGGTAGACAGCCAAAAACGCATTATTGCAAAAAAGCTGAGCATTTTACAATTTGACGGCCTGATTGATGCGAAAATAAAGAACTCCAACCCTTCAAAATAATATGTTGCACAAACAACTGCTAACTTTTGCTGCCGCCACTGCATTAACCATGGCAGCAGGCGCACAAACATTATTTACCTGCAATAATAAGCCCGTAAGCAAGCAGGAGTTTTTAACTGCTTTTAATAAAAATCCTGACACAACCGGTAACCGTGCACAAAAAATGCGCGAGTATCTTGACATGTACATAAACTTTAAGCTTAAACTGGCGCAGGCTTATGATGAAAAGCTTGATGCGAAAGAAGAGTTTAAAGCAGAAGGCGATAACTTTAAAAAACAACTTACCGAAAACTATATTAACGAGCAGGCAAATATTAGCCGGCTTACGCACGAAGCATTTGTACGAAGCCAAAAGGATATTTTGGTGGCTGAAGTGTTTGTCGCCTCAGGCGCTGATACAGCCGCTGCATGGAAAAAGATTAACGACGCAGCTACTGCGCTAAACACAGGCAAAAGCTTTGACGAAGTAACAACCGCCTATACAACTGATGAAGCTTTAAAACAGCAAAAAGGCAGCATGGGCTATATTACCGTATTTACATTGCCTTACGAGGTTGAAAATATGGTATATGCTTTAAAACCGGGTGAACACACGGCTATATATCACAGCGGCATTGGTTATCATATTTTTAAGAACGTTGCAGAACGCCCCGCAGCGGGTAAAAGAAAAATTCAGCAGATATTACTGCCTGTTACCGCAGCTTTTACGGCTGATGAAAAGATGGCCGTAAAACGCAAGGCAGACAGCATATACCACCTTATACAAAACGGCGCTTCGTTTGATGATATGGTTGCGCAATTTTCAGCCCCAATGCAGGGCATGCAAACAAAAGGCATTACTACTGTTGGCGTTGGCAACTACAGCGCTGACTTTGAAAACAAAGTATTTGCACTAACCAAACCGGGCGATATAGCGCAGCCGTTTGAAACACAGTATGGCTACCATATTGTTAAATTGCTAACCGTTGTGCCCATTGTTGACAAAGAAGATGATATTGTAAACAATGCAGCTTTACAGCAACTGGTTGAGGGTGATGACCGCCTTGCCAGTGCAAAAAATAATCTTTTACAACGATGGCTGGTGCTTATAAAATACAAAAAAGCTGTGTATAATGAGCAGGACCTGTGGCGCTATACAGATAGTGCGCTAACCCACAAAGACAAGATCACCTATAAAAGCATAACACCGCAAACTGTGTTGTTTACATTTGCAAAACAAAACGTTACCGCGGCAGACTGGATAACCTTTCTGCAGTTTGTGCAACAAAATGCCGGACCGCAAAAAACTTACCCCGCCCTGTTTAAAGACTTTACGAAACAGGCCAGTGGTGATTATTACCGCAACCACATTACCGACTACAACGCAACCGTTGACGGGCAAATGAAAGAGTTTAATGAGGCTAACCTGCTATTTGCAGTAATGGACGAACATGTGTGGGGAAAAGCAACACAGGACACCCTTTCGCTGCAAAAATATTACAACGAACATACGGGCAGTTATGTGTGGGCGCCAGGCATAAGCGCATTAGTTGTTACAGCAGCCAGTAAAGAAACGCTTGACAGCCTTGCGCCGCTAATAAAAGCCAAACCCGCTGATTGGCATAATATAACCGGCACGTTAGCCACTGCAGACAGCAGCCGTTACGAAGCAGGCCAGTACCCCGTAAGGCAGCAGGTGCCTATGCAGGCAGGCCTTATAACTTCAAGCGAAAAAAATGATGCGGGCGATTCTTATACCTTTCTATATGTGTTTAATGTATACCCCAACCAGTCGCAAAGAAATTTTGAAGATGCCAAGGGTATGGTTATAAATGATTACCAGCAGGTGCTTGAAACAGCGTGGATAAAAGAATTAAAGAAAAAATACCCGGTTACAATAAACCCGGATGTGCTGAAAACTTTGCAATAGGATAGACGTAAAAGGTATCCATCACACCAACTTTTACCCAGTTATGAATATTGCCCCGTATATTGACCATACCATTCTAAAACCTGTTACACTTATTGCAGATATTGAAAAGCTTTGTTCGGAGGCAGAACAATACGGCTTTGCTGCGGTTTGTGTACCGCCGCCGTTTGTAAAGCTGGCTAAACAGTTATTGCAGGCAAGTACTGTTAAAACGGCCACAGTTATAGGCTTTCCGTTTGGATACTCGGCAATTGAAGCAAAAATTGCCGAGGTTGTGCTTGCGATGATGGACGGCGCTGACGAGCTGGATATCGTTATCAACCTTATCGCCCTTAAGAATACTGACTGGCAATACCTTGCCAACGAAATAAATCATATTATGCCTGTTGCCAAAAGCAAAGGCAAAGTGGTGAAGATTATAATTGAAAGCGGTGTACTAACTAACGATGAAATTATAAAATGCTGCGACTTGTATGGCGCAGCAGGTATTGACTACCTGAAAACTTCAACAGGGTATGCTGAGAAAGGTGCGTCGGTAGAAACAGTTAAGTTAATGCGTAAGCACCTGGCCGACCATGTGCAAATAAAAGCAAGCGGTGGCATACGCACCTACGAATTTGCCAAACAGCTTATTAACGCAGGTGCAAAAAGGCTTGGGTGCAGCGCAGGTGTTGCCATAGTTAACGGCCAAAGCGCAGATGCAGGCAACTACTAAATAATGCCTTACATTAATTTTTTTAACTTGCGTATAAATTAGTGCGTATGAAAAGTGTTTTGATGATGGCAATGTTAACCTGTGCAATAAAATGTTTTGGGGCTGATACTATTGTGGTGCATAAAGACGGGCGGCTTGATTTGCTTACAGCCAAACAGGCTGAAATTAACCGAAGCAAATTAAGGTTAACGCCAGGTGGCCAATATAAAGGGTACAGGCTTTTAATAATAGCCACCAATAATCGTGATGAAGCGTACCAGGTTAAAGCAACGGTTTTGCAAAACTTTCCTGATGTAAGAACTTATTTAACCTACCTGTCGCCCTTATATAAGCTTAAGGTTGGCAACTTTACCAGCAGGGAAGATGCGGAAAATTTTAAAACAAGCCTTGCCAAAGTGTATGCAGGCGGCATTTATATAGTAGAAGATATAATTGAATACGAACCGCCTAAGGCTGATACAACACAGCAGGTAAATTAAGCATTAAGAAAAGCAGAATGTTACAGCAAAAAATACAGGGCCTTTCAGCACAATATGCCGGCGAGTTTATTAACATAAGGCGGCATATACATGCCCACCCGGAACTAAGCTATAAAGAATTTGAAACCTCAAAGTTTATACAGTCTAAACTAACGGAATGGGGTATTCCATTTACCATAAAGGCAGAAACTGGGGTTGTTGGCATAATTGAAGGTGCTAATCCCGGTGCAAGGATAATGGCACTGCGTGCAGATATGGATGCGCTGCCTATACAGGAAGAAAATAATGTGCCATACAAGTCGCTAAACAATGGCATTATGCATGCCTGCGGGCACGATGTGCATACCACCTGCCTGTTGGGTGCAGCTAAAATATTAAATGAGTTAAAGGCTGACTGGGAAGGTACTGTAAAACTTATTTTTCAGCCCGGCGAAGAACGAAACCCCGGCGGCGCCAGCCTTATGATAAAAGACGGTGTATTAAATAACCCGGAACCTGAAGCTATTGCGGCACTGCACGTTCACCCGGGGCTTGAGCTTGGTAAAATAAGCTTTAGAAAAGGCAGGGTGATGGCCAGCGCCGATGAAATTTATATTACCATTAAAAGTAAAGGCGGCCATGCTGCAGCACCTCATCTTACGGCTGATACCATACTTATTGCATCGCAGCTAATTGTAAGTCTTCAGCAAATAATATCGCGTAATAATAATCCAACATCACCATCGGTATTGTCCATCTGTTCGTTCCAGGGTGGCTTTACAACCAATGTAATACCCAGCGAAGTAAAACTGATGGGTACTTTCAGGGCAATGGACGAAGCCTGGCGTTTTAAAGCGCATGAATTAATACGCAGGCAAACTATTGGCCTGGTTGAAGCTATGGGCGCTGAGGTAGACCTGCATATTGATGTTGGCTACCCTACGGTTGATAATAGCCCTGAGCTAACGGGCACAGCATGGCAACTGGCAAATGAGTATATGGGCGAAGCCAATGTATATGAAACAGAATTAAGAATGGGCGCAGAAGACTTTGGTTATTATACGCAGCATATACCGGGTTGTTTTTTCAGGCTGGGTGTAAGAAATGAAGAGGAAGGAATTGTGCATAATGTGCATACGCCAAAATTTAATATTGATGAACGTGCTATTGAAACAGGCATTGGCATGATGGCGTGGCTTGGCGCAATGCTTAAATTTAAGTAGTTTTACCCTTGCTTCTATATTGAGAACAAAACTAACGATACAGCGTTTCTTATACAGGATAATTTTTTTGCCATTCCTGTTGCTTTTTTCTTTCGCTAATGCTCAAATGCGTGAGATTGACAGCGCCCTGTCGGTTATTGCTTCATATAAAGCAGATGATACGGTAAAAGCCGGCTCGTTATTATATGTAAGCACGGTATATCAAACTATCAATCTTGAAAAGTCCGCTGAATATGCATCAGAGGCGAAAGCCGTTGCTGAGAAAACCGGTAACAAATATACCATCGCGCTTAGTTTGTCAAGGCTGGCAAGCGTACATACCTGGCAAGATAAAACAACAGAAGCCTTAAGCGATTACATAAAAGAAGTAGAAATAGGCGAAAGTATAGGGTCAAACTTTATTTTGCAGGATGCCTATGACGGCATTGCATACGTGTATGAGAGAGAGAAAGATTGGGATGAGGCACTGGTGTATGCCAATAAGTCGTTAGCTATTGCATTAAAAATGACTTCGCGGGCAGATCCGGCCTATTCCTATCACGAGCTTGGCTCTATTTATCTTGGCCAGGGGCAATACGAAAAGTCAGAACAGTACCTGCGAAAGGCAAAAGGCATTTTTACAACGGCGGCAGATACTGACCGCATTGCACTTTGCAATGTTGACCTTGCCAAAGTGTATATGCAGTTAAGGTATTACAACCTTGCGAAGCCTTACCTTGATACAGCACTACAACTATTTACTGCATGGAAAGAACAGTACCAGGTAGCCGAAACTTACCACCAGCTTGGCCGGCTTAGCCTGCGCCAAAATTTATATACTGAAGCGGAGGGCTATTTTGGCCAGGAGATTGCCATTTATAAACGCTACCCCGGTGTACCGGTTGACGAAGCGGTTGCAGCCATAGGCCTTGGCAGGGTTGCCATGGGCCAAAAAAATTACCAAAAAGCGGCTGCTATTTTTAATGAGGAAATAATAGCATTGCAAAATGCAGGGAATAAAGACAGGCAACTTGATTGCCTGCTGCTGCTGGCCAGGGCAGATTCTGCAATGAATAATTTTAAAGATGCCTTTTTCAGCATGCAGCGGTATAAAACGTTATTTGATACTGTTAATAACGAGCGTAAAAGCAGGGCTACCCAAAGGTTAATGCTTGAGGCAGGCGTAGAAAGGCAAAACAACAAAAACAAAATACTGCAAAATAAGTATGACGAACAACAAAGCAGGCTTATAATAATACTTGTAGCTGTGGTGTTGCTTTTATTGGGGGTTATAATGCTTATACTAATGTACCGCCAAAAAAGTGAGGCATTTAAAGCTGTTGAAAAACTGCAGGAAGAAACGGCACATAAAAACCGTGAGATGATTACCAGCAATAACGTTAAAGACAAGCTGATATCAATGATAGCGCACGATGTACGGTCACCGCTGGCATCAGTACAAAATACATTAACACTTACGCGGGAAGGTATATTAAATACGGACGAGTTTTCGCAGCTTTCGCAAATGCTTGAGATGGATATTCAGCATTTAATGGGCATGCTTGATAATACATTGTTGTGGGCGCGGGAGCAGATGATTGATATAAATGTAAAGAAAATAACGTTTAACATATATAAGCTTATTGAAGAGGTAATGGAACTTTATAAGCAAACCATCATCAGCAAAGGGGTAACTATTCATAATAATATAAACAGCAGCACAGAAGTTTATTCTGATATCGATATAATCGCTACGGTACTGCGCAATATTTTATCAAACGCAGTAAAATTTACGCCTAACGGCAAAAGCATTTACATACAGCAGTCTAACCTTAAAAATAAAATACTTATTTCAGTAAAGGATGAGGGGGTGGGCATTACCGATGATGTACTTAAGAAAATAAACAATAAGGAATTTATATCAACCCGCGGTACCGATAACGAAAAAGGTACCGGTTTGGGCCTACTTTTCAGCCGGGACCTGTTGCTGAAGCTGGATGAAGATTTCCAGATCAGTTCAGTGTTGGGCAAGGGCACAGCCATCACAATATCCCTCAGTACACATGAATAGTTGCATTTAATGTACTTTTGCCTCCGTGTAAAGAAGCCCGGGAGAAATTTCAAAGCAAAAGAAAAATTCCAAAGCCCAATTGTACAGGCTATGGTTGGTTTGCACTTTTGTACCTGGTTTTTATTTGGATCTAATTCCCTGGGATTGGTCCTTTGTCCTGATTTGGGATTTTCTCATTTGGACTTTGGTACTTTGTTTTAATTTGGGATTTAAGAGAATGGGTTTAATTATTGCACTTTAACCATAAGTATGTCAAATGAATTAAGAAGGGAGCAGGCGCTGGAGTATCATGCTAAGGGAAGGCCCGGTAAAATTGAGGTAGTACCCACAAAAGAGGCTAAAACACAGCGCGACCTGTCGCTGGCGTATAGCCCGGGTGTTGCAGAGCCATGCAAAGAAATTGCACTTAATAAAGAAGAGGTTTATAAGTATACTGCAAAAGGTAACCTTGTTGGGGTTATAAGCAATGGTACTGCTGTACTTGGCCTGGGCGATATTGGCCCTGAGGCCGGTAAGCCGGTGATGGAAGGGAAAGGCGTATTATTTAAAATTTTTGCCGATATAGATGTTTTTGATATTGAGATAAACGAGAAAGACCCTGAGAAATTTGTACAGATAGTAAAGGCGCTGGAACCCACTTTTGGTGGTATTAACCTGGAAGATATTAAGTCGCCGGAATGCTTTTATATTGAGCGTGCCCTTCGCGAGCAGTTAAATATACCGGTAATGCACGACGACCAGCACGGCACTGCCATAATAAGCGGTGCAGCATTACTTAATGCACTGGAACTGCAAAAAAAGAAGATTGAAAAAGCAAGGTTTGTAATTAATGGGGCCGGGGCAGCGGCAATGGCCTGTGCACAAATATATATTTCGCTTGGGGCGAAATATGAACACTTTACCTTGTTTGATAAGGATGGCGTATTACATGAAACCCGTGCAGACCTTGACGATATAAAAAGAAAGTTTGCTATAAAAAATGCCGGCCTTACGCTTGACAAAGCCATGAAGGATGCAGACGTGTTTGTGGGCCTTAGCATTGGCAATGTGGTAACAGCCGAAATGGTTAAAAGCATGGCGAAAAACCCCGTTGTGTTTGCCATGGCCAACCCAGAACCTGAAATTAGCTATGAGGCAGCTACTGCCGCACGTAAAGATATTATTATGGCCACCGGCCGCAGCGACTACCCTAACCAGGTAAACAATGTACTTGGGTTTCCATATATATTTCGCGGTGCGCTTGATGTAAGGGCCAAGCAGATAAATGAGGCCATGAAGCTGGCCGCAGTAAAAGCCCTGGCCGAAATGGCAAAAAGCGCCGTGCCTGATATTGTTAACCTTGCCTACAACAAGCGGCAAATTGTTTTTGGGCCCGAATACATTATACCCAAACCGCTTGATCCCCGCCTGCTTTCAACCGTGGCGCCGGCCGTAGCCAGGGCAGCCATTGAAAGTGGTGTTGCCCAAAAGCCAATTGAAAACTGGGACGCTTACGTGGTTGAATTAAATAACAGGCTCGGCCTGGATAACCAGATAATACGCGTACTGGGCGGCAAAGCTAAGCGCGACCCGCGCCGTATTGTATTTGCAGAAGCGGATAACCACAAAATATTAAAAGCGGCCAGCATTGTGTATGATGAGGGCATTGCTTACCCTATATTGCTTGGCGAGGAAGTTAAGATACGCGCTATTGCCGCCGAGAACCACCTTGACATAGCTGACCTGCCTATAATTGATACCCGCAACGATAACACCGAAGAAAAAAGAAACCAATATGCTGAGCGCTTTTTTGAAAAAAGGCAGCGCAAAGGCTTTAATTATTACGAGAGCAAAAAAATAATGCGCGACCGCAATTATTTTGGCTGCATGATGGTTGAGATGGGCGATGCAGATGCCATGATATCTGGCCTTACCCGTAATTATGCTGAAGCTATACGCCCGGCATTACAGGTAATAGGTACGGAAGAAGGCGTTAAAAAAATAGCCGGCATGTATTTGTTGCTTACCAAAAAAGGCCCGTTATTTTTGGCGGATACAACGGTAAACTTTAACCCCACCGCCGAAGAACTGGCTGACATTGCATTGCTGGTTGCTAAAGAGGTGCGCACATTTAACCTTGTGCCGCGTATTGCCATGCTTAGCTACAGCAATTTTGGCAGTAACGATTCACCCGAGGCAAGGCTGGTTGCAGAAGCCACACGGCTGCTGAAGCAAAAGAACCCATCACTTATTGTAGATGGAGAAATGCAGGCGTGGGTACCGTTTAATAAAGAAATATTGAAAGATAACTTCCCGTTCAGCTCTTTGGTTGACCAGGATGTGAATACGTTAATTTTCCCCAATCTTGCAGCAGGTAATGTTGCATACAATTTGCTGAAAGAAGTGGGCGGCGCCGACGCAATAGGGCCAATATTGCTGGGGCTTAAAAAGCCTGTGCATGTATTGCAATTAGGCAGCAGTGTGCGCAGCATTATTAATATGGCTAATATTGCGGTGGTGGATGCGCAATTAAAGTGCAAGATGGAAAATGATGAGGCTGTGCAAAACAGCAGTTGGTGGAACAGGCTTAAAAAGAAAAAACATTAGCGCCGGGCTTAAGCATTAGCAATGGTAAGCTGGTATAGTAATACTAAAAACAAAAACATTGATAGGTAAATTTCTGAATCACCTGGGGCGCTACCTGCTCATGCTTAAAAGCATGTTCACAAAGCCGGAAAATGTAAAGATGTACTGGAAGGAGTTTATGAACCAGTGTAATGATATTGGCATAGGCTCATTACCCATCGTTATAATCATCTCGGTGTTTCTTGGCGCGGTAACTACTGTACAAACTGCTTACCAGTTGGTAAGCCCTATTATACCCAAAACATCTATCGCCATTATTGTGCGCGACAGTGTTATACTTGAACTGGCGCCAACAGTGTTAAGTATTGTACTGGCAGGCGTGGCTGGCAGTAAAATAGCCAGCGAGCTGGGTAACATGCGTACCAGCGAGCAAATTGATGCACTTGAAATAATGGGCATTAACACACGCGCCTACCTTGTAATGACAAAAATATTGGCTGCCCTTGTTGTTATACCTTTATTGGTAGGCTTATCAGCCGTGCTGGCTATATGGGGTGGCAGGCTTGCAGGTAATATGTCCGGCGCTATTTCTTATAACGTGTTCGACATTGGTTTGCACTTAAATTTCAGTTCTTATAATGTATTCTTCTCACTAAGCAAAGCATATACATTTGCTTTTATCATTAGTAGCATACCGGCTTATTTTGGCTACTATGTACAAGGTGGCGCACTGGAAATTGGCCGCGCCAGTACAACAGCTGTTATTGTAAGCTGTATTTTGATATTGTTTGCTGACTACGTTCTTGCAGCATTGCTGCTGTAGGAGGGAAAGAGTTGACAGTTGAGAGATGGCTGTTTACATGACACGAACTTATAGAACGCAGATTATCAGGATTTTCAGAACATGCAGGATATTCATTTACCGGCGAAAATTCTGAATGCACTTGTCACCAGTGTTCCATCCATCCGCTTCAGTTCAATCTGAATCTGCAATCTAAAATCGGGCTTGCCCCATAATATCAACCTCTTGCCCCATTTAGTTGGCAAACCGTTTATTGCTGCGTTGCTTTGATGAAAATTTAGGCGCACATGAAATTGAAAGGCTTTATTAGAAACTGGTTGCTACACAGCTTTGTGGCCTGGCTACTGGTAAATGTGGCAGATATATTTTCGCATATACTTATGACAGGCGGCCCCATAGAAACAGACACATTTCGGTTTAGGTTTATAAACCATAATATAAACCAACCAATGGTACTGGAGATATTGGCATTTTGCCTGGCGGTGGAATTGAATTACCAGTATTTGTTTAAAAAGTTTCGGTTTAGCATGTGGCGGTTTGCCGCCTGCACTATTGGCCTCGGCTTGCTTTTTACAATATTGCTAATATTGTGTTTGCAACATGCTGTGTATGTATTTACCATTGGCGATTTTTTAGAAGTGCCGGTAATATATGTTATGTATGCAGGATTTTATATTTTTCTGCGTAACTATTTTGAAAGCGCCAGGCAGAGGGCAGAACAGCAGCAACAGAAAACCACAGCAGAATTAAATGCACTTAAAGCGCAGCTTAACCCGCACTTCTTCTTCAACATACTAAATACTGTATATGGCACTGCCTTGCAGGAGAACGCACCCAAAACAGCAGATACAATTGACCAGCTTTCATCGCTTGTGCGTTATGTTATGGAAAAAACAACAACTGATGTTACTACTGCTGAGACTGAGCTAAAATTCATTAATGATTATTTTCAATTGCAGCAACAGCGCCTTCCGCCGCAAAACAATATTAATATAACAATTGCCACCACATGCTCCTCTCCCACTCTTTCAATACCACCGCTGTTATTTATTCCATTTATTGAGAACGCATTTAAATATGGAATTAGCATTGACAAAGATTGCTTTATTCATTTGTCTTTATCCATCAGCGATAAAAACATTCAAATGCAGCTTGAAAATTCAATTGTTGCGGGAACTGTTATACAGCCGGGCGAAGGCACCGGCATTGCCAATGCAAAAAAACGAATACAACTTTTATACCCTTCTGCCCATACGCTAAAATTTGAAGAAGCCAACAACGTCTTCACCATTAAGCTTAACATAAACCTGTAATACTTATTTAATGAAAATATTAATTGCAATACTGGCTACCGGTATAGCCACAGGCGCCTTTGCGCAAACTATTATAACCGGGCAAATAAAGCATGCCGCACCCGGCGTTAAGGTTGCAGTAAATGTGCCATTTAATAATTGGCTGTACAGTAGCAATGCCGTTGAAGTGCTGCCTGGCAATAACGGCTTTTTTACCCTTAAAGCCAATGTACAACAAGCGCAGTTTATTGTGCTTATGTATGATGATTTACGTATTAAGCTTTATGCTGAGCCGTCAAAGCAATTAGACTTATTATTTGATGCGAATAACTATGCCGGCACGCTGGCTTTTAAAGGAGACTTATCTGCCGAAAACAACATTTGCAGCAGAACCGGCCTCAGTTTTTTTTCGTTATATCCACAGTTAAATAATGATTCTTCAGCAGGTCCTGTAGCTATATTAACGGGTATTAAAGAAGCCCAGGCAAACGCATTGCATTTATTGCATAGTGTGACAAACATTTTCACCCCTTCATTTAAAAAAATTGCCGAAGCGGAAATCATGTATTACCCTGTAGCTAAGATATTCGATCTAAGCTTTGCCGATGGCGCATGGGACACACGGCCCGAAACGCTACCACGTTTTACCCTAAGCGAATGGAAGCGGGCAATAGCCGCAGCCTATGACAGCGTACCAATATCAAACAACGACGCAATTAACAGTTATAATTATTTAACAGCAGTAAATAATTATCCATTTTTTGTGCAGCGCAGGTATGATACAAAAGAAGAACTTGTTCCGTTGGTTGAAAAAATAATGCAAATGCCTTTTGATAGTATTAAGCAACGGTTGCGTACCAAAGGAAAAAGTTACTTCGATTTTAAAGTGCTTACTTACTACCTGCATGGCATTGCATTACAAAAAGCGATGGCATGTTTTATTGATAAAGAAATTAACCAGGGTGAACTTGAATGTATTGATGAGGCTTATAATTATTTTACTGCTCATTTTGCCGGCGGCGATTACGCAGCGCATGTTCAGCAGGCTGTTTCGCAATACTTGTTGGCTAAGGCAGCAGCCGGCAGCGAGGCTTTTACATTTATTACAGATACCACATTAAACCTTGACAACGCCATAAAAGCATTTAAAGGGAAGGTGCTTCTTATTGACCTGTGGGGCACCTGGTGTCCTGCATGCCGGGAAGAGATGGCATATATACCCACCTTGCAGGAAAAATATAAGAACAATCCTGTAGCTTTTATATACGTTGCCGTTGAACATGCTACCAGCCCTGAAAAAAACTGGAAAGAAACAGTGCATTTTTTTAATATACAAGGCACACATGTACTTGCCAACAGTAAAATACAGGGATACATAAATAATCTGTATAAAAATAAGCTTGCATACCCCGCATACATTTTAATTGATAAAAATGGTAATATCGTAAATGCAAACGCAGCATATCCTTCAACAGGTAATGAATTGTACAAACAAATTGACGCCCTGCTATGATAAAAGCTATTGCTATTGATGATGAGCCTGTGGCGCTAAGTATATTGCAACAACATGCTGTTAAAATACCTTTTATACAGTTGCAGCAAACATTTGTTAGCGCAGCGGAAGCACTTGCATACGTAAAGAAGGAAGATATTCAACTGATATTTTTAGATATTCAAATGCCTGATATATCGGGTATTGAGTTTGCCGCTATTGCAGGCAGGGATGCTTCAATAATTTTCACCACAGCTTATCCTGAATTTGCTTTAAAAGGTTTTGAACTGGCGGCTGTTGATTACCTTTTAAAGCCTGTTAATTTTAGCCGCTTTTTGGAAGCCTGCCAGCGTGTGTACGACCGGCTGGAGAACCCACACGCTAACAAACAATACCTTTTTGTAAAAGACGGTTATGAATGGGTGCGTATTGACTTTAAAGACCTGTTATTTGCCGAGGCAGACAGCAACTATATAACATTACATAAAACAACCGGTAAAACTATTACACGTATAACATTAGCAGAGCTTTCAGAAAAATTGCCCGCGGATAATTTTATACGCGTCAACAAATCAGTAATAGTGGCACTGGATAAAATAGAGCGCATTGAGAAAAATTTTGTGGTAATTAACGGCAAGGAAATACGTGTGTCGGATAATTACAGGGAAACATTTTTTAAAAGGATAGGATAGGAAAATGTAATCAACCTCCCCCACATCCGCCGCATCCACCACCGCAGGATCCACCTCCTCCGCACGAACCTCCGCCACATGAACTGCCACCACCATCAGAAGAACTGGTACTCCCATCCAAACGGTTTACCAATGGGTTAAAAGAAGAAGACAACATTGCGCTTCCTGCCAAAAAATACCGCCAATCCCATGCGGAACTGTTCTCTGCTGAAGGTAATATTTTCTCCGTATAAAGTGCTGGTATGGTATTACTGCAAATTACGGTTGTGCATCGCCATAAAAAAGCAGCTGTTAACATCACTGCAACAACAAGTGCAACAGTAATGAACGTTACCGGCTTATCGCGCATAATACCTGTAAGCAACCTGGCAAACCCAATAATTAATAGCAAAAGCAAAAAAATAAAGTTGCCGTAAAACATCTTTCCAAACACTTTTGACTTTGTAAAGTATTTTCTAAATGCGTTCGCGCTATTGGCTATATTAGCAAATACAGCTGCATGTTCCATACGCCATAGCAGCAAAGGGTATTGCACAGGTTCAAGCGCCTCAACAGAAGACAGCAATACATGGCCTTCAGCATCATGCTGTTTACCGTAATAATTTAGTGAAAGTGTTTTATCGCTGTTAATTACTATTTTATTTTGGTTAATAACCTCGTTTACAAAACCATGTATAACATTACTAAGTTTTCCTGTTTTTAAATATACCAGTTCAAGAGCAGTCAAATTATGAATAAAGGCGAACGACGGCCATTGCGCAACCACTCTTCTAAGGTAAAGCCTGTTATTGATCTCAAGTATTAGTAGCGAGGCAGCAAAAAGTATAATGTACCCCGTTAAAAAGCCCGGATTATTAATGTGTTCGTATACCGGCCGCAATAAGTAATAAGCGGGTGTTGCCAGCGCCAGAAACGCTAATATTCCAACAATAATACCGGTTCTTATTTTGTCTTTAAGCTTCGGTAATCCAAGCGGTGCAAACATGCTGTCATACTCCCATATAGCGGCAGGCTGTTCACCAAATGCTTCATTATATAATTTCTTAGTCCTTTCCTTTGCAATTTTCAGTTTAACAAAGTCCTGTTTGCTTCGCGTTGAAGGTATATGCTGAATATTTTTACCTGCAATATTGCACAGCTCATTATATGATTGTGAAAAAATTAAGTGCTGGTGCCACACAACATCAATAATCCCTGATGGCGAAACCATGTATTCGCTGGTAGCAGCCAGGTACATAAATTTCTTGTACTCGTTTATAGCTTGTTGGGTAAAATTTTTCGTCCAGGCATTTTCATTTGCAAGCCTTGTTGAAAAACCATATTCGCTTACTGGGTAGTCCAGGTTAAAGTTTTCTATCTTTTCCCACAGTTCATTATTCATACACAATTAAGGGTTGTCATTGTCTATTTCAAAAATACGATATATGCTTTTGTAACAGGCTATTCCAACAAAACATAACAAAAGCGTAAAGCAGCCTGCCTAAAAATAAAGTTATTATACCTTTTTTCAAAACTTGTACTTACTTTTAAGTGTCAGTTGTACATTTCAATGGTTATATTTACCTTCTCAAAAAAAAATTGCTGTATGAAAAGAAGAGCGTTTCTGCAATCGTCCTCAAAATATATTGCAGGTGCGGGGCTGGCTGCCATGCTGCCGGCTGATATGTTATTAGCTTCTGCACGTAAAAAAATTGCCCCAAGCGATAAAATAAATGTGGCTGCCATAGGCATTAATGGTATGGGCTGGGCAGATATTACTGCCATTATGAAAAACCCTGAGGTTAGCCTGGTGGCTTTATGCGATGTAGATAAAAATGTGCTGGACCGCCGTGTGGCAGAGTTGGGCAAACAAAATATAACTGTTGCCAACACATACAGCAATTATCAGAAAATACTGGACGATAAAAATATTGATGCTGTTGTAATAGGTACACCAGACCATTGGCATTGCAAAATAATGGCAGATGCCTGCAGTGCAGGCAAGGATGTATATGTTGAAAAACCAGCAGGCAACAGCATTGCTGAATGCGAAGCGATGGTTGCGGCGCAGCAAAGGTATAAACGCGCTGTTCAGGTTGGCCAGTGGCAGCGCAGCAACCAGCACTATGCTGATGCAGTTGCCTTTGTACAAAGCGGCAAGCTTGGCCAGGTACGCCTGGTTAAAAGCTGGGCTTACCAGGGCTGGATGGCCAGCATACCTAAAAAACCGGACGGAACACCGCCCGAAGGCGTTGATTATAAAATGTGGCTGGGCCCCGCACCAACAAGGCCGTTCAATCCCAACCGCTTTCACTTTAACTTTAGGTGGTTTTACGACTATGCCGGTGGCTTGATGACCGACTGGGGCGTACACATGATAGACTATGCCTTGTTAGGCATGAAGGCTACTGTTCCGAAAAATATAATGGCATCGGGCGGCAAGTTTGCTTATCCTGATGATGCAGAAGAATGGCCGGACACCCTGCAAACAGTATACGAATTTGATGGCTTCAACATGCTGTGGGAACATGCCACGGGTATTAACGACGGGCCTTATGGCCGCGACCACGGTGTAGCCTTTATTGGCAACAACGGCACATTGGTTGTTGACCGCGGCGGCTGGGAAGTAATACCCGAAATAGACAATAAAGTTCCAAAGATGGAAGCGGTTGCACGCCAGTTACGTGTTGACGACGGCCTTACCCTGCATGCCAAAAACTTTATTGAAGTGGTTAAAAGCCGCAAGTTTGAGAACCTGCATTGCCCTATACAGGCTGGCGCACATGTTGCAACAGTTTGCCAAATGGGCAACATTGCCTGGAGGGCAGGCAAGAAAATTTATTGGGATAATACAGCCAATAAGTTTACCGACTCAGAATCCAATAAATACCTGGCCAAAGAGTACCATAACGGGTACACCATGCCAAAGGTTTAATAAAATAGCTACCCCTGCAACCAAACGTATCATTCAATCACTTAATGCACAATTTATGCGTAAACAGTTTTTAGTTTTAAGCGCTTTATTAGTAGCTGTATCGGCAACACAGGCACAACAAAAAATGAAACCGGAAGACACTGAGGTTTATACACCTGTGCCACCTGTAGTAACGCCGGGAAACACCCCACAGGATGCACCCAGCGATGCCGTTATTCTGTTTAATGGCAAAAATCTTGACCAATGGCGTTTAACCAACGATAGTACAAAACCAGCTAACTGGGTGGTGAACAAAGGTGCGCTTACCGTGCAGAAAAAAGGCAGCGGCAACATTGAAACAAAGCAACGCTTTTTGGATTACCAGTTGCATATTGAATGGAAGATACCAACCAATATAACAGGCACAGGCCAGGCACGTGGCAATAGCGGCGTGTTTCTTGCATCAACCGGCAAAGGCGATGATGGCTACGAAATGCAGGTGCTGGACTGTTACGGCAACACCACTTACACCAACGGCCAAACAGCGGCTATTTACAAACAATCTGTGCCCTTGGCAAACGCCTGCAAAAAACCAGGCGAGTGGCAGACATATGATATTGTTTGGACAGCACCCCGCTTTAACGACAACGGCACTGTAAAATCGCCTGCACGCGTTACTGCCTTTCATAACGGCGTGCTTGTACAAAATAACTATGAGCTTACAGGCAAAACTTTTTACATCGGCCACCCATCATATACAGCGCATGGCGCTTCACCTATTAAGTTGCAGGCTCACGGCGATGCCAGTGAACCTATCAGCTTCAGGAATATCTGGGTAAGGCCGTTGTAGTTCCCGCTAAAACGATCAATAGGGCCTGTAAACTTATGTTTACGGGCCTTTTTGTTTATATATCGGGAAGCAGTCTCATTGCATCGTCCGATGTCTAAAGGGCTCCTTTCGAAGTCATATCGTTCGTTCCAAAAGAATTTTGAAAAGATTATGCTAAACAAAACCGACATTTTGTATGTTGGCTTTTAAATAAGCCGGCTTATTAGTTGCAACAGTTATTACCCTGGTAAACGTCCTGCAGATCTCCTAACACAATCTTGCATTCACGATATCTTTAATGAAGGAGGATTCCAGGTAAAGGTCATTCTGTTCGCAACGATTTCACCGGGTTAGCCATCGCGGCTCTCATCGCCTGGAAACCTACCGTAAGCAGCGCTATTGCAATAGCCGCAGCCCCTGCTGCAATAAACAGCCAGCCGCTAAGCGCCGTGTGGTATGCAAAACCCTGCAGCCAGTTGTGCATAAAGTACCAGGCCAGCGGGCTGGCGATGAGCAAGGCAATTATTATTAACCGGACGATATCTTTACAAAGCATAGCCACAATACCTGGTACAGTGGCGCCCAAAACCTTTCGGATGCCAATCTCTTTTGTTCTTTTTTGTGTTGAAAAAATAGCCAGGCCCAGCAGGCCTAAACAAGATATAAAAACGGTGATGCCCATCGCCACATTAGTTAACCGTTCCGTTCTAATATCGTCTGCATATAGCTTACCGATGCTTTCATCCAGGAAAGAATAGGTGAACGGCGCGCTGGGGAATACAACCTTCCAGTCTTTCTCAATATTGCTTATAATTGCTTTCATATCACCTGCGGCCATGCTTCCGGCTGCAATTTTAACCGCGACAAGTTTCTCCCAACCAGGGTCGTTCTTGATAACTACAGGCCAGCTAGCTTCACGAAAAGAGCTTTCATAAAAATTGGCCACCACCCCGGCTACGGGATATGCTTCGCCTGGCCCAACAAGCACTTCCCGGCCAAGGGCCTGGTTTACATCGGCAAAACCCAGGGCATGGGCACAGGCTTCGCTTATCAGCAGTTCCCTGGCGCTATCGCCCGGCAGCATATTTCGCCCGGCCACCAGCTTCATCCCATAAAAAGGAAGGTAATCTGCGCCGCCGCTATGGATGGATATGTCAATAATCTTTTCTTCGTTGTTCCAACAGTGCTGTTTACCGCTAAACCCTGAATGGGCCATATCCCCGCCCATAGGCGGCCTGCCTTCTCTTATCACCTGCAATACGCCTGGCAGTTGGCGCAGCTTATCCATCAACACAACTGTTTTATTAATCCTGCTTTGCGGTGGGTAGCCCCGGGGAAAACCGAGTGTAACAATTGCATCAGTCTTAAAACCCAGGTCTGCCTGCAGCACATACTGCAGTTGCGAACCGATTACAAAAGACGCTATGATAAACAATACCGAAATGGTAAATTGGAACACGATAAGCCCTTTGCGCAGTATGCCCTTTTCACTGCCTGACGACGCATTAGACCCTTTTAGGGTAACCGTGGGACGAAAGCCACCCAACACCCTTGCAGGATAAAACCCGGCAAGCACGGTAGTAACAGCAGTTACCAATAACAAAAACAACAGCGTGGAACCATTAAAATGAAAATGTACGCCTTCCGGTATAAGATCAGTGGCCATGCTAAATACAGGCCTTATCAGCAATACTGCAAGTATTACTGCCGTCACAGTTAACAAAAAGGTTTCTGTAAAAAATTGTACCGCGATGCCGGATCTGCTGCCACCCAGCACCTTTCGAACACCAATCTCCCGCGCTCTTTGGATGGATTGCGCGGTGGACAAATTAACGAAATTGATAACAGCGAGCATAAGGATAAAACCAGCCACGGCCATCAGGGTGTATAAAACCGGCAGGCTGGCCTTTCTGCCCCTGCCACCATATTCAGCATGAAAATGGATATCTGAAAGGGGTTTTAGACGGAAAGCGAAACCCGGGTTTGGGCCGTAGTGCCGTATGGCAAAGGCGTTAAATTGCGCATCAATTTGCGAAGGCTTTACGCCTTTTGCCAGTTTAATAACGGCCTGGCTTTGGGTAGCAAATGAGCCCCAGTCGTCAACCTTAGACCTGCTCTTTAAAAAACTGGCCGGGATGGTAGCATAAGAAATCCATTGGCTAAAATTAAAATCGCTGTTGCCCTTCCACCCGGCAACTACCCCTGTTACAGTGGCCATCAGCGAATCCTGGTAATAAATAGTGCGGCCGATAACTTTGCCCGGTTCAATATCGCCAAAGTATTCCCGCGCTTTTTCCGCAGCCAGCACCACTGTATTGGGCATAGTAAGGGCAGTTACGGCATTGCCGGCCAACCACTGGCGGGGAAATACGTTAAAATATCCCGGCTCCACAATGGCCATGCTGCCGGCATCATCAAAGGGCTTCTGCTTTTCGCCCGGGCCGCCTGGTACCGTTACACTGGCATCATATATTATAAAGGCGGCTACGGTTTCTAAGCCGCTCATTTCATGGCGCATAGCTGCAGCCATAGGTGTGGGCGCCAAATTCAAATGGTTTCCGCCCGCCGTAAAGTCCACGCAAAAAATGCGGTCGCGGTCAGGGTGAAAGGTGTCAAAACTAAATTCGTACTGGTTGATCAGGTAAATAACCAGGCACACGCAAATACCTAACGACAAGCCAAGCACATTAACGAGGCTATACATTTTATTGCGGATGAGGCTGCGCCAGGAAGTTTTGAAATAATTTTTAAACATAAATCTGCGGTTTAATTTCACATCAATCCACTTATGTGTGGCTTGGTTGTTTGAAATTACCGCGCCGGATTGTCTCCGGCTGTCCAAATTATAAGATGGATAATCTTTTTTCAGTTCATTTTTAAATTCCGTGGGGCTTTTTCCGGTTAGCTGTTTTAATATCCTGGTAAAAGTGGTTTGAGAGTTAAAGCCGGATTCCCAGGCAATACCCAGCAGCGTAAGATGATCATAAGCAGGGTCCTGCATTTTACGTGCCACTTCGCGTACGCGGTATTCATTAATGAAATCATTAAAATTTTTTTTAAGCCCTGTATTAATGATCCGCGATAACTCATGGGTAGTAAGCCCCAATTTTTCAGCAAGCTCACCCAATCTTAACTCCGGGTCCAGGTAATACAAGTTGGCTTCCATCGCTCTTTTAAGCCAAATGCCTTTTGCTCTCAGTTCTGTAGTAACCGGCTTCCTGGCGGGTGAGGGTGTTTGTACCATCACCGCTGCCTGCGGCCTCAAAAAGGCCGCTGTGGAAGTCCAAATAATGATCACCGCGAAAAATATATAAAACGGGTAGTAAACAGGTGTGCCTAATTTGTTATGATAACCAAAGTAATCAACAGCGGCACAAATAAACCACGAAAGCCACAGCAACGCGGTGACAACCAACAAGCGGCGCAACCAACGGAACTCAAGCAGCGACCGGTCCATCAAAACGGGCTGCAACCGGCTATAAAAGTTTTGAATGAGCCTATTACAGCTGTACAGGTAAGTAATAACCGAGATAAATATCATCAGCTGCAATACCGGGTTAAGTTGCTGAAAAGTTTGTGTGGCATAAATAGCGCTACCCGTGCTGTTACTTTCTTTTATTTCGAGTGCTAAAGCCACCTGTTCAAGCAGCAGGGGGCTGAAATGCAGCAAATCTTTCCAGCTAAACTTGTGCTGCGGGCGGGTTATTTTAAGCACATAAAAATACATAAGTGGCCCCAGCGCAAGCAAAAACTGCATGGGTAGCCGGTCCCAACCCGGCAGGTAAGTCTGCAGCCGTATGTCAATAGCCAATATTCTTATCATCCATAAAATCATCGTGGCCAAAGCAAGGGCAAGAAACCGGTTTGCGCTAAGGTTAACAGTTTTGGTAAACATTAGAAGCAAGGCAAAAGTTAGCCCTATAAATATAGTCCCCAAAAAGGCGAGGTCATACAAGCTGATATGGAAGGTGTAAGCATTCAATCAACAAAATTAATTAATCTCTGTTCCAAATAGGTAAAATACTGAAAGCAACAACTTACGATTTTAGGTGCGACAACAATAAAATTCCCTTTCACCCCAAATAATATATAATTTAGCCTTTACCCAAACATAACCGCATGCAACGCGTATACCTGCCTTTAATAATTGCCGTAATGTACCTGGTAAGCTGCACCAATACACAGCAGCAACCTGCAACGCAACAAAATGCAACTTCAACTGCTACCGATGACACATTGGTACTACACGATATACCCTGGGACACTGCAGCGCCGGCTGGTATGAACGAATTGAATATTCCTTCATCCGGAAGCCTGCTGCAGGGTTTTATTTATAAAGCCAATGGCAGCCAAAAGCACCCCACCTTACTGCTATTGCACGGCTACCCCGGCAACGAACGCAATCTTGACCTTGCACAGGTTGTAAGGGCACGCGGCTGGAATGTTATTTATTTTGATTACCGCGGCAGCTGGGGCAGCCAGGGTACGTTTGCATTTAAAAACTGCATAGAAGACGTAGTTAACGCGGTAGCCTTCTGCAAAAAAAATGCTGACGCTTTTAATATTGATACATCTAACATCGTTTTGTTTGGCCACAGCATGGGTGGCTGGGTTTGCCTAAAAGCACTGCAACAATTACCTGGAGTAAAAAAAGGTTTTGCACTTTCAGCATGGAATATTCCCACCAGCCTTAAATACGCCAAAGGCAATTACGATACACTTAAAGCGCAGAACGGCGACTACTTTGTATTAAATGCCACCGTTCGCCAGCAATTTGAGCCCGTTGCTAAAGACACAGCCGCTTATGACCTTATAAACGATGGCAAGGCCTTAGCAAACAAGCAGGTAGTAATGCTTGACGAGCATAACTTTAACGCACCTGTCGCTGCTGCTATAAAGGCAGATAACAAAGCTTATTTTGACTACCAGGTTTGGAAAACCGACCATCCCTTCACCAACAAACGCATTGCGCTTATAAAATTGGTATGGGCTTTTCTTAACAGGTAATATGTTGCCCGGTTCATGTCCCCGCATCAGGTTAGGTCCAAATAAAACAAAATTCCAAAGTCCAAATTATCACTTCAACTTAAACAATTGTTATTTTATTAGTCCGGGCTATTGTTTTTTGCCAGCCAACGCTCACATCAGCCGTCTCGTATATATTTGCAGAATACTAATATGCAAAACATCCGACGCGGCTTATATATTATATTGTTCTTACTGGCGGTAAAAGGTTATTCACAGCCTGCACCACAAACAATTAAAATTGATTCAGTCCCCAATCTTAAGAGGGTTAAAGTGCTTGGTTTTCCTGTAGTATCTTATTCCCCCGAAACACGCATTGGTTATGGTGCAGCAGGTATAGTATTATTCCGGCTGGGTAACGATCCGCAACACACCTCCCCTTCGCAGGTTAGCATCGGTTTGGGTTATACGCAAAACAAGCAGCAATTGTATTATGTGCCTTTTCAGTTATACACCAACCGCAATAAGTTTAATATTTATGGCGAGGCAGGCTATTACAAATACACTTACAATTATTACGGCATTGGCACCCAAAAGGTGCCTAAAGAGGTATATTCTGCCGATTACCCCCGCATAAGGTTTAGCGTGTTATACAAATGGGCGCCCCACTACTATGCCGGCCTGCGTTATAACTACGAGAATTATAAAATGACCCAAACAGAAGCCGGTGGAGAGCTTGCAAAAGGCACAGTGCCCGGCAGCCTTGGCAGCATTAGCAGCGGCATAGGCATAGTACAGATATATGAAAGGCGCGATACCGTTTTATACCCTACCAAAGGTTACTGGATGGAACTGGCGCTATTGTTCAACACAACCTCCCTTGGCAGCACACACAGCTACCAGCAATATTCCTATGACGTTACGTGGTACAAACGCGTTTATAAAAACGTGATTTGGGCGAATGAGCTGTTTACCAAATACCTTAACGGCATTGTGCCATTTGACCAGTTGGCATTTTTAGGCGGCAATAAAAAATTGCGCGGCTACTACGAAGGCCAGTTTCGCGACAAACACTCGCTTATTATACAAACCGAGTTTCGCTCAGAATTATATAAAGGCCTGGGTGCCGCGGTTTTTGGCGGCGCTGGTTTTTTAGGCGGCGACCATGAGTATGTTCGCTTTAACCTGCCTTATTGGGCCTACGGCGCCGGTTTGCGTTATAAGGTAAACAAAAACGACCACCTTAACCTGCGACTTGATTACGCCATAGCCAATGGCAAAGGCAATTTTTATGCAACATTTGGTGAGGCGTTTTAGCTAGAAGGAAGTTAATAGTTGATGGCACATAGTTCATAGTAAGAACTGTCCATGGCCATCGTCTGTAGTATTGCACTTCGTACTTCTTCACTTAAACATTGAGTGTTGAGCATTGAATATTAAGTGTTGTATTTTCCCTAATGCCCTATTGACCAATGACTCCCGAATCTCTACCAGTCTTTATCCGGCTGTGTATCCTGCGGCTTGCGTTGCATTTGTTTTTGCAATTGCCTTTCCTGGTTTCGCAGCTCGTTAAATTTTTGGTCCATCATCTGCTTATTCAGCGGTTTTTGGTTTTGTTGCGGTTTGGGCTGGTCTTTTTTCTGCTGCTGTTTATTTTGCTGGTTTTTTTGCTGTTGTTGTCTTTTTTCATTCAATGCCTTTTGCAGGTTGTCCCTTATATCATTATCGGCAGGATCAATGCTAAGCGCCTGTTTAAATGCGTTAATGGCATCATCAAGGTTTTGCTGTTTTACCAGCGCGAGGCCTTTGTTGTATAAACTTTTTGCTTTTAATGCTGTGTCTGCAGATCTATTCACAATATCATCGTATTGCTTTGTTGCATCAGCGGCGTTTTTTAAGCGAAGCTGTGTATTGGCAAGGTTAAATTTAGCAATCACATTACCCGGTTCTATATCCAGCGCTTTTTGATATTCTTCTTCAGCCTTTTTATAGTCACTGTTGCGGTAGGCATCGTTTCCCCTTTGTACATGGCTGTTACCCTGCTGGCTAAAGCCGGCAACAATTAGCAAACAAAAACATGCCATCAGTAAAAACTTCATAACGCCCAACGCTTTTTTCTTTCAGGAATAAATATTTCAACCAACAGCAAAATTAAGGCAGGCAGTAACAAAAACGCGTATAGCGATGTGTATTGCCGCTCGCCATCACCCGCATCAATAGCCTTTTTCTCCATACCGTTAAGCTGCTGCATAACTGCATTTACAGTTTGCGCTACATCATCAAGGTGGTTATATTGGCCGCCGGTTTTTTGGGCAATATCAGCCAACTCTTTTTCATTTAATTTTGAGATAACGGTTTGGCCGTTAGCGTCTTTTTTATATTCGGTATTGCCTGGTTCAATAATAGGTGACCCGCCGGGTGAGCCAACCCCGATCGTATTTACTATCACACCTTCGTCACTAAGCTGTTGCAAAACTTCTTCTGACTTCGGGTCGTGGTCTTCTCCATCAGATATTAATAGCACCGCTTTATATTTCTTTTCTTTTGTATCAAGCGACCGGTTGCACAACTGCAGCGCTTCGCCTATTTCAGTGCCTTGCACCGGTACCGCATCAGGCGTCGCGTTAGACACAAATATTTTTGATGCCACTACATCAGTAGTAAGGGGCATTTGCAAATAAGCCTGCCCCGCAAATACCACCAGCCCTACGCGGTTATCGCCCAGGCGGTCAATAAGGGTTTCAATAAATTGCTTGGCTTTGTCAAGCCTGGTTGGCTTGGCGTCTTCTGCCCACATGCTTTTGCTAACGTCCAGCGCCACCATTACATCAATGCCGCCCTTGGTTTCTTTGTCGCCTTTTGCAGGTTTGCGCAGGTTTGCGCCTGCAACAATAGCCAGGGCAACCGCAATTAATACTGCCAAAAACTTAATTAAATATAACCGTGGGCTGTACTGTTTTGTCAGGCGGTTAACCAATTCTTCATCGCCCAGCCTTCTTTTTACCCTTGCCTTCCAGCGCAGCACAAGTAAAAAAATAAGCGTTAGCGGTACCAGCGCCAGTAAAGCATATAAATATTCAATGTGTTGAAATGATAACATGTTTGTGCGCTGCCTTCGGCAATTATTACGCCAAAATAGCACTAATAATCACCAAGAAGCATTATTAAGTTAGTATATAGATTTTTTAGAGCAAGTTTATAACCGCATCGTCCTGCTGACGCAGGTCAGCATTCCTGCAAAACATGATCTGCACAATTAAAGTTGCCGATCCGCCGCGGCGGACGGCAGGAACATGCGGTTCTTATTTTTTGCCTTCAAAAAAGCCCTGTTGCTTTAAAATGCCTTTTAAAATATTAAGCATTACAGGTGGCATGTTGGTATTATGCGCACCTTCCGCATTGGTAGCAAAAATGTACACATGGTTGTTTTCTTCAATCCATCCAACTATCCATCCCAATGCTTTCCCGTCTTCTTTAAAACCCCAGCCTGTTTTATAATACAGCCTGTATTTGCCAGCGGCGGAATCTAACACCAATACATTTCTCATTATATCCTGCACCCTTTTTTGAAAGGGCAGTTGGTTAAAGTACAACCTTTTAACAAGCCCAAGCTGTTCGTCGGCGGTTACTTTAAAGGAGTTATCAAGCCAAAACGTATCAATTTTTGTGGTAATAACTGTTTTACCGTAACGGGATGCATACCCCAGGGTATCAAGGTAATGCTGCATAGTGTCTTTACCAATGTTGGTTGCTACCTGCTGATAATATGGAACTGCAGAAACCTTAAAAGCCTGTTTCATGGTAAGGTCCTGGTTCCAGTCGGTAGCAGTGTCGCCGTTGGGGTACAGCCTTTTAACACCGTTCCATTTAGCGGGTGTTTTTTCATCGGTTATACTGCCTTTTTCCAGGCCAACAAGCGAACTTACTATTTCAAAGGTTGAGGCCGGCAGGTATGTGGAATCTTTAAAGCGTGCAAGGTTATATATGGTAAAATGCCCCTGCCCATTGTCAAACAGGCCAAAAGTGCCGGTTACATTATTATCGTCAAAATACTTTTTAAGGCTATCCTCTACCGTAACGTTATTAAATGAGCAACCAAAATAGCATACTATAACAGCACCAACAAGGCATTTTAAAGACAATTTCATTCAAAAAAGTTTAAAAAATCAGGAAAATGTGGAAAAATCTGTGCAAAAAATGTTAATTGAATGTGGAAAACTATATATTTGTTCACCAAAAATACGTATCTTATGAAGAAAAAAGCAGTTTATCCTACTGTGTTTTTTTGCATGCTTGTCTTATCCACTTGCCAAAAAGGCCTTAACTATTCGCTTGACCCCGTTCCACCACCGCCTACTGTTTATTACGTAGATTTTAAAGTAAATGGCGATCCCATTAATTACAGCGGTGTTAGCCAGTCGTCGTTTACCAAAGACAAAGACAGTTTGTACAATTGCAATGTAATGGTGGGTGTTGCCCCTTCAACTTATCTTGACAGGGTGCAGATAAACATTGTTGACGTTGACGCTATTGTAACAGGTAAAACATATGAAGGCGAACTTTTCCCCGGCAAGCCAAAGGTTACTATTACCTATAACGACCAAAGCAACAAGCTTTTTACCTCTACTGTGTCTAAAAACAACGCTAATGTAAGCGTTACGCTTACTGAAAACACAGCAGACCATGTTACGGGCACATTTTCAGGCAACCTGCAAAATGCAGCAGACGTAGCCAAAGGTGATACCACCAATATTAAAGTAATTACCAACGGTACCTTTTTTGTAAAAAAGTAGCGTTTACTGTTTCAATTGTGCTGATGCGGTTATTACAACCGCACCAGCATTTTTTTGCCAGCACCCCGCCATCCCGTTCCATATTTATCGCCGGTAATGCATCGAAACGCCGCCCTGGGAGGAAAAAGGAGGAAAATCAGACAAACCCTTTTTACGCACAAATAATTAGCTATCAAGCAATTGTAAAAAATAAAGGTGAGCAAAGCTCGCCTTTTCGGTGAAAATTCGCCTGGCGCGGCTGCGGGGGTTGCGTCTTACAAACCCTGGCTGTAACCCCTCACCTTCATATACAATTAATAACAATATACTGATCAACTATTCGCCTTACCAGTCAACCGTTTCTTCTTCCTTTAACTCTTATGCCATATACCCTAAACCTCACTAAGAGGAGGAAAAGGGAGGAATTTGGATGCAGTACCCTTTCAATATAAACTATTGCTTTTCAGTCACTTAAATTCTTTAAAGCCACCGCAAACCCAATTTTCATTTCTACATTCAACAACATCCAGATTGATTAACTCACTTTAGATCAATTCTGCCACTGTTGGTGAAAACACCAACAGTACACAATTTAGGCAAGCAAACCATATTGATAACATCAACATAGCCAGGCAAGCCTATTCAAAGAACAACATAAACAACCCAAAAAGGAGGAAAAGGGAGGAATTTGGATGCAGTACTTTTTAACCATAAACAATTGTTTTTCAACTACTTAACTTTTTAAAGGCACTTCAAGGCCCAATTTTGGTTCCTACATTCACCAATATTCAAATCAATCAACTCTCCCTCAATCAATCATTCTCCTTACAGTTCCTTTACAATCTTCGCTAAGCCCTTCCACCGTGGCGAAGAGGGTTAGGTCCTCCCTTCTATAAATATAAAAATCCCATTTCCGTCATCATAAAACACAAATTATTTTTTTCCACATTTCAACCATTCCCCAATCAACTACAAACTTGGTAGTTCTTATCAATCAACCACAAACCCGGCCCATCCTCCTTCCAACTTTAAACCCGAAACTTTAAACTGGCTCTATTGCAACAGCGTTATCGCTTTATCCAGTTGCGGGTCGTCTATGTAGTTGTTTCGTAAAAATACCGTTGTAAGCGTTTGCTTAATGTCAACATCAGGGGGAAAGCCCTTGCCTTCATAAATTTTATCGTCAATGTATCTAAACTGTGTTGATGATGTATAGGCATTGCCATAATAGGCCGTGCTGCCCGTTTCAATATTGGTATATACATTGCCAAAATTGAATGAGCCGGCGTTAAATACACTGTTATCTGTAAGGGGCCCGTTGGCGCCCCAGGTTGTATCGCCCACTACCGTTGTGTTGGAAAGCCGCTTTAGCGACATAGTGGTCAGCTCCGCCATGCTTACCGACTCACCATCTGCCAGCACCACTATTGGCTTTGTAAACGCCATAGCGCCCGCACGCGGTGTAACAACAGCCGGCGCCCATGGTGTATAGTCTAACCGACCGGTTCCGTTTTTTGAGCGGCTGTAGCCAATTTGCAAAGGTGTTGCTATAAGGCTGCCTACCAAAAAATTTAGGTCAGCAATATCTCCGCCGCCGTTACCACGCACATCAATTATAAGCCCCGTAACAGAAGTGTTGGTTAGCTGTTTAAAAAAGTAATCAAGCACCTTTTTTATTGAGGCTGAACCGCCCTGGTATTCAGACACCAGCGCAAACTTGCTGAACGAAAAATACAACGTGTTGCTATTGGTTATCATTCCCGCTACCGCGTACATATCCTTATTGCTGCCTGTGGTGTCAACCCCAACAACCTTATCGCCCAGGTATAACGAGTCAAGCGCGTTGGTGTAATAAAAGCGGCCGTCTACACTTGGGCTGTAAGGCGCAGTGCCAAACATGTTTTCAATAAACGCCACATTCTTTAATTTTCTGTCGTGTGCGGGCTGAATGGTGCCACCGTTGGGAAATAAGGTATAGTGCGAATCAGACAAGCCATCCACCATTTCTTTAAAATAGCCGTATGCCTTAATATTATCAGCCGAGTCGTACAGGTTAAGGCTTTCAAATTTGGGTTTGTATATGCTGTACATATTGTCCCAGTTGGTTGTATCAATGCTCCAAAAAACATAGTTGTTGTTCATTTGGGTCCAAAAATCCTGGAAAACCTGGCTAAAGTTACCTGTAGGCGTGTTGCCTGTTTGATTGGTTGCTGTAACTTCTTTATGGCACGATGAAAAAGTAAATATCGCCAAAACCGCTAAAACAGGAACAATATATTTTGCTGATGTATAACCAAATAATTTTTTCATAACAGTAAATATTTTAGGCTGTTAATTTTTAATGTATGCTGCTAATAATTGCTGCTTTTGCCAAAGCTGAACATTACACCCAGGCTAAACACATAGGTTTGGTTATAGCGGGGTACCTGGCCTGTTTCGTATTTTTTTTGCAGGTCGGTAAGGCCATTGTAATAAGTGGCTTCGCCAAAAATTTGGTAGGCTTCATTTAATTGATAGCTTAAGCCTGCGCCTGCCAGCACACCTAACTCTATCCTGTTATCTTTTGTGCTGTTAAACTGGTATTTTTCATTGTAGTTGTAAGCGGTATATTCATCAAAAACATTGTTGGGCTGTGCATTGCTGGCAGCATCTGTATAGGCAGGCTGCTTTAGTATGTTTGGCATGGTGCCCTTAACGTGTGCAGTAAGCCAGTAACCTGCGTAACCGCCAAGGTCAACATAGCCGCGCAGGCTGGTGCCTCCAAAAGAAAAATGCCCCATTACAGGCAACTGCACATAACCATTGGTGCTGTTTTGGTAAACGCCCTGGTAAAAACCTGTGCGCTGCATCTGGTAATTTTTTTGCATAAAGCCCGGTGTTGCCTTTATTGCAAACCAGTCGGTAATGGAATACATTAAAGGCACATTTACAGTAAAACCCGGTAACGGCCGGTACTCCGTTGATACAAGGCTTGATGCATTTGTTAACAGGTAATTTTGGTTATACCCTGCCTGCACACCAACGGAAAATTGTGCAAAAGTTTTTACATAGCTGCCTGCAATAAGTACAAGCACAATGTTTGCATAAGCAATAATTCTTTTTAGTCGCGATTGCTTCATGTAACTACAGTTTTTCAGTTTCAAATAAAAAATTATTGCAGCAGGAAAAAAGTTAGCTTATATACTTAACGGCAATACTACGCAACAGGTGTATTTACACAACACGGTTTAAATAAGTATTAACAAAACCCTTACAGGCAAAGGGTTTCAGCACATAAGTATTTTATAACTTGTTTATACTTCACCCATAACTCTAATAATATAAAACGGCTAAAAATGTTAAACTGGTACGCTGTTATTAACCAATATCGATAAACAGCCGTAGCGTATGGATGAAATTTTAGTGAGGTATGGCATTAAAAAAGCCATCAACATTTTTATATTTTGTTGATGGCTTTTAAAGTCCTTTACACTAACTTTTTTTATAATCAAAATCAAGTGGCACATCTACTTTAAACGAGATGTTTCTGCCCATATTGTAAATGCCATGGTATGGCCGCGGGTCAGTTGGGTAAGGCTCAAAATATTTTAGCCTGCTTAAGTGGTCCTGGTAGGCAGTATTAAATAAGTTGTTGCCCATTATAAAAAGGCTAAACATGGTTTTACCTTTTTTATTGGTAAAACCTGCACCTGCGCCCGCATTAAACAAGGTGTAGCCCGGCGTAGGCGTTTCTGTATTATCAGTAAGGTAAACCCTGTTTTGCTCGGCATAATAAACAACCTGCGCTTTTACAAAACCATTTACTATATGGTGGTCTTTTGACTGAAAGTCAAATCTCAGCTCAGATACGCCGTGCAATGGTGGAATAAATGGCACATACTTATTACTGTCTGATTTTAGCGCTGCGTCAATACCCTTATTTACACCATACACTACAGACAGGCTGTTTTCAAAATGCAAAGCTTTATATGGGTGAAGGTCAATACTAAGCTCACCACCGTACAGGTTAGCTTTTTGTTGCTCAAACTTATAGGTTTGGTTACCTGCAATAATAACTGAGTCACCACCTTTAACACTTAATAACCGCTGGTTAAATATGTAATTGGATATCGTGTTGTTAAACACGCTGAATGTAACAGCCAGGTATTTTGAAGTGTACGCTAAGCCAATATCTTCCTGCAGGCTAAACTCCGGTTTAAAGTTGGGGTTGCCAATTTGGTAAATGTTAGTACCGGGGTGCACACCGTTAGATGATATTTCAGAAATATTTGGCGCCCTGTAACCGCGTGATATATTTACTTTAACTGACAGCTTATCAGTAAAATTATAGGTTGCGCCTAAGCTGCCCGAAACACCGGTAAAGGTGTGGCTGTAATCATAAAAAGGCTGGTCTGCGCCAACCGCATCAGCGCCAGTAACGGGTTTATCAAACCCGCTTATTGGGTCAGGTTTTGTAAACAGTGCATCGTTTTTAAATGATCGTACGTCATACCGTATACCGCCGGCAATATCCAGCTTGCCTATGTTCTTTTTTGCCATGGCAAAAGCGCCAATATCAAATTGCTTGTACGATGGTATAATAAACTCCGTACCGTTTGTTACGGTATTTTGCTGGTACATGCCGTTAACGCCAACCGCTATATCCCATTTGTCTATCTGCGGCAAAAAATATTTAACGTCGTACGATACTGTGTTTAACTGCAGGTATAAACCCGGCACATCCTGGTAAGGTTCTTCAGGATGGCTATACTCCCTTCTTACACTGCGCTGAAAACCAAGGTTAACAGTTAACCTGCCTGTGCCCAGTGTGAAGTTATTAGTTGAAAAGGCGCGGAAATGCTGCACATGCTGGTGCAGCGGCGTCATTGCGTACGATGTAAGTTCGGCCTCAGTAACAATTGGTCTGTAAGTATCTGCTTCGGTAATTTGTTTGGTAAACTGGCGTGTTGCTGAGTCCCTGCTGCCATCTGGTATTTCCTGCAGGTCGTCAAATAACGACAGGCTAAGGTGCGAATAACCCCACGAGCGGTGCAAACCAAATGCAAGGCTGGCATCTGTTTCTTTAAACGCAGTACCGTATACGCGTCCGTCAACCTTATCACGGTAATCGGTAGCCTCTTTGTGCGATATTCTGCCCTGCCACTCAAAACCGTTTTTGGCGCCGCCCAACATGGCAGATCCGCCAAACATGCCATTATTTGTTTGGTATTCGCCGGTTACATCGCCCACAATTTTTCCTTCGGGCGCTGGTGGTGTAGGTATAAGGTTTACCACACCCGCCAACGCATCTGACCCATACGTTAAACTGGCAGGGCCCTTTACTACTTCAATCCTGTCAACACCATACTCATCTACCTCAATACCATGTTCATCGCCCCACTGCTGCCCTTCCTGCCTTACACCATCAAACAGGGTTAATATCCTGTTGTAACCCAGGCCGCGTATAAACGGTTTTGATACGTTAGGGCCTGTGGTTAACGCGGTAACACCGGGTATTTTTGCAATGGCATCAATAATATTGGTGTTAAGGTTGGTAATTAAATAATTATGGGTAACTGATACAATAGGCACCGGGTTTTGCTTTATCTGCGTGGCTTTAGATGTACCTGTAACCACTACTGATCCTTCTTCTACAGCTTCATCGCTCATATCAAAATCCAGCTTTGAAGCGCCGGTTACTGTTGCCGTTTTAGTAAGCGTTTTAAAACCTACAAATTGCACCTGCACCAGGTAACTGCCTGCGGGCAGCGTTTTAAAAGTATAATGCCCGGTTGTATCTGCAATAGCGCCCAGCTTAAGGTCTGGTATGTATACACTTGCCTTAGGCAATGGGGCTTTTGTTTTAACATCAAATATTTTTCCTGATAGTGAGTTACTTTGAGCAAAAGCTTGCTGCGCCCCGCCGATACATAAAATAAAAAATGCTGTGTATGAAAATAGCTTCATCAGTAATAAATTAATTGTTATTCAATTAAGGATTGAATAAGGGTGTTTGTAAAATTCTCTCAGGCATGGCAAGCTAACGGAATACAAAACTACGCAACGGGGGGCGCACGAAGGGAGTGAAATATTTTTTGAAAAGAAGTAAGAAAAACGTGGTGTTCATTTGTTGTTTTAATGAACTCTTTTTCCGGAACTATTATTTCAACGGCAACCGGCTGGGTTGCCGGCATAAGCGCTTCATCCAAACAATCGCACGCAAGCTGAACGTTGCCTGCCGGTGTGTTGGGTAATGATTGCCTTGATGTTACCTGGTGAAATTTATTATGCAGCATTAAGCGCACACCCATACTTTGGGTAAGCACCAATAAAAGAAAAATGGCTGTTATTCGCAGGCCTGTTTTGTGCATAATGCTACAAACCTATTGCATTTTGCAACAGCATTGCAAATTAAGGCGGCGCACATTCTTCCTCTAACAAAAAATTAACAACCGGTTACCGTATTAACACAACAGTTCCTTTTCTAAAAATTGTATTGCCTAAGTAGTCAACAGCCTGCACCATATAAACATAAGTGCCTGTTGGCTGAAGCAGGCCGTTTATACTGCCATCCCACCCCTTACCTGTTTGTGCTGTTTGAAACACCAGTTGTCCCCAGCGGTTAAATACCCTGAAGTAATTAAATTTTTCAATGCCTGCTGCAACGGGCAACAATACATCGTTCACCCCATCGCCATTGGGCGTAAAAGCAGTAGGTATAAAAATGCCTGGCGCTGTTTTAAATATTTTTACGGTAACAGCATCGGCGCCGCTACAGCCTTCCGGTGTTGTTGCTGTAACTAAATAAACTACTGAATCAGTTGCTGTGCCGGCAACCGTTACAACAGGGTTATATATGTAGGCATTGTTAAGGTACATTGGGGGTTGCCACACAAAATTTACCGCAGTATTGTTTGCCGTAGCTGCAAGCTGTACAGGCTGGTTTAAAACAACAAACGTGTCATTACCGGCATTTACTTTTATTGGCGGTATAACGGTTACCACAATTGAATCGGTTACAGGTTTGCTGCAATAAAATGTATCGCGCACAGTAAAATAAAATGTAGTTGTTTGCTGCGGGCCGGCAATTGGGTTTAATGTATTGTATTGGTAAAGGCCGTTTGCAGGGCTCCATGCATAATATGCCGCTGTTGTATTTGCGTGCAGGTTAACTGTTTTACCGTAACATATTCCAACGTCAGTGCTTACGGTTGCAGTTGGGTACGGCGACACATAAACGGTGGTGCGCGCACTGTCCTGGCAATGGCCAAGGTTTGCCTTTACATAATACGTAGTAGTAAACTGCGGCGCTGCCTCGGGATATTTAACTGCGTTGCTGCTCAGGGTTTGGGTTTCGCCTTGCTCCGTCCATAAATAGCTTAATGCATAACTAACAGGCTGTAATGTAATACTGTCTGTTTTGCAAATTGCGGTATCGGCAATAAGGGTTACAGTTATATATGGCAAAACGTTTACCGTAACGGTTGCACTGTCAATACAACCTTTATCCTGCACAGTAACTGTGTACACGGTTGTGTCGTTAGGGTAAACAAGCGGGTTGGCTGTGTTGCTGCTGATGATGTTATAGGCGGGCCTCCAGATAAATGTATTGCCACTGCTGGTTACCTTTAATGGCAGTGTATCATTACTGCATATTAAAGTATCAGTAAAAGGCAGGTAGATGGTGGGCTTATTATTTACCGTTACGGTTTTATTTACTGATGCATTACAGCCTTTGGTGCTGGTAATAGCCAGCGTAACAGTAACATCACCAGCCGCTGAATATTGCCAGGAAGGGCTTTTTTGAGATGAAGTATCTGCTGCTGTGACATTATCACCAAAATTCCAGCTCCAGGTATTTATACTGCCATATTTGGTATAAGATGCATCAGTAAATGTAAAGGGAGACTGGTAGCAACTGCCTGCAATTGTAAAGTCAGGCGTAAAGCCTGGGTACACTTTTACTGATGCTGTTGTTGAGTCGCTGCAGCCGCCTTTATTACTTACCCTTAGCTTAAGTGTATACGTTCCTGTATCAGTATATGTGTAAACCGGCGACGCTTGCGTTGATGTATCGGTGGTTGAATTGGTAACACCAAAATTCCACAGGTATGATGAAATGTTTGATGCAGTTGATTCATTTTGAAAAGTAAACGTAAAATTATCGCAGTTAATATAGCTTGGGTTTAAGTTAGCCCCGGTTAAGCTGCAATCTGCAACATTTATCTGTAGTTCCTTTTTAGTGGTGTTTATAAGTACGCCATTCCGCCACTCCTTTACATAAACCGCAACCACATACGGCCCTGTTGTTGCAGGTGCTGTGCCTGAAATAACACCCGTTACAGGATTAATAATTACGTTATTCCCCAAGGGCGTTGAGCCGCTGTAACCGCTGGTATACGTTAATGACGGATAGGTGGGGCTGGCTGGCGCCTGGCCGCTGGTGTTCATGCCGGCGCCAACAACATTAAGCCCGTCGCTAAAATAATATGACAGCGAGTCGCCGTCAACATCTGTTGCATTAAACAGGTAAGTAAAAGGCGAACTGTAGCAAATAACAGCAGTGTCTTTAAAAACAAAATAGGGGCTTGTGTTTTTGTGGTAGTCAACGCCGCCAATTGTGCCGGGTATATTTGCTGTAATAGTTATGCCGTCGTTGGCTGAGTTGCTTACATTAACAATACCATCAACCCTTAAAGCATCCTGCACCGTTAAAACATAACCATTAGTATTGTCAGAAAGCTGTATGGTTGATACATAAGTATACACCATGTAACATATTGCCGGCGGGTCGCTAAGGCAGGGGTCAAAAGTACTTTTGGTAATGGTGTTCTCGGCGGTATTGGCAATGTTTTTGGTAAGTACTGAAGCATGGCTTGATGCATCAAACACACCCAGTATAACCTGTTGCGTGGGGCCTGATGTTGTGCAGCTTACAAAAAGATAAACGGTTACTTTGTAGGTAGATGTGCCGCCCGATGAGCTTACGTATTCGTATTGTATCCAGCCGCCTTTAAGATGCCTTGCGAAAGAACATGTACAAAAGCATATTAACAGCGCAAGTATTATGCTTTTTTTCATGCTGACGGAAATAAAGAAGCGTTAATAATAAAACAACTTATTTAAGCAGCTTAAGTTTATACCAGATAACATTTGTTTGAAAAAGCCTTTTAAAATCAATACCACCGCCGGGTGGGCCATCGCCTGGTGGTGGGCCAAAGCCATCACCGCCGCCGGGTGGTGGGCCGCCGCCACCAGGTGGGCCACCACCGGGAGGGCCGCCGCCGCCATCCATATCTCCACCAGGGCCGCCCTCAAAACCGGGCATATCAATTCCCTTTTCAAAAACACCTATGCTTATAGCGCCTTTATCAGCCGCGTGCGCCAGGCTGCGTATAGGTATGGTTGCATCATATACCAGTGTATCATGCAACAAACCAACACCTATGGTAAAACCCTGCAATTTCTCCAGGGGTTGCCTGCCATTTATATCCCCTTCAAAACCTTTTAGTTCAGCTTCCTTTTGCCGGCTTATTAATTGCGCCAGCATGCTGTCGGCGTTTTTGTGATCATTAGCGCCGGGTGTAAAAAAAGGTGGCGGGCCGCCTGCTGCATTCCGGTTACCGCCACCTGGGTACATGTTTACCTTTTCACCCAAAGGAAACATTATACCTGTTACTTTATTCTTTTTGCCCTTGCTGTCAACCCAAAGCTCCATACCATTTTGCAGCAGCTTTCTTTTTTGCAGGCTGTCTTTTACAGCAAGGTGAACGTAAATATTTTTATCGTCGTTGGATATTGCATACCATGTTAAAGCATCTTCATCATACTGCTGTTTTGCAAAGGGCTGGTTATTGGCGCTTACCTGTTCAGGAGTACTTACTGCTACCTGTGCATGGCTTCGTACACCACAGGTAAAAACAAGGAGAGTTGCAGTAAGCCCCGAACAGAAATATTTTTTCAGCATGCGTGTGGTTTGCTTTATGTTGTAAAAGTATTACCGCGGCAAAAAGCCCGGAAAAATTATCGTTCAACTGGCTTGATGTGCCGATTGATGATATGAGCAGTCAGGCAGTACATCACACCATAAATAAAAAGCCCGGCTGCTGTTAACAACCGGGCTGCGCCGTACCATTAATAACAAGCTCAATTATTCTTCATCCATTCATCAACAAAGTCAAGGTAAGTTTCGCTTATTGGCAGTTCTTTATTATTGTTAAGCTGCACCTTTCTGTGCAACACCGAGCGTACCTTTGAAAGCGATACTATATAGCTGCGGTGTATTCTCCTGAATTTCTCAGGCGGTAATTTTTCAAGCACCTTTTTTAAAGGCATCAGCGTCATTACCGGTTTGTCGTTGGTAAGATGGATCTTAATATAGTCTTCCAGGCTTTCAATATAATCAATATCATCCAGGTTAATTTTTATTATCCTGTATTCAGAGCGCACAAACAAATGGCTTGCTTCTGCATTGTTGCTCTTTTTATATTCATTATACTCAAGCGCTTTATTAACCGCCTTTGAAAAACGGTTAAAATCAACAGGCTTTAAAAGGTAGTCAACAGCATCCAGCTCAAACCCTTCGTAAGCAAATTTTTTATAGGCTGTTGTAAATATTACCATAGGTTTGTTTGGCAGCGCTCTCACCAGCTCGATACCCGTAATATCGGGCATGTTAATATCAACAAACAAAAGGTCAACAGGGTTATTCCTTAAAAACTCACTGCCGCTAATGGCATCATCAAATGTTTGCAATAACTGCAACTTTGGTATCCGGGCCATATATGCGGCCAGCAGGTCAAGCGCCGGCGGCTCGTCGTCAATAGCAATACATTTCAATATCATGCAGCAATATTTAAAATGATCTTAATTAATAAAAACTATACCATTAAAGTTAATTGTACCGTATAAAGGTTGTCGCTGGTACTTATATTAAGCAAATGCCTGTTGGGGTAAAGGTGTTCAAGCCTTTGCCTTGTATTAAGTATACCTATGCCGGTGCGTTCAACTTTTCTTTCGGTTGAAAACAATTTATTCTGGCACAAAAAAGTAATATTCTTCTCTTCTGCAAACAGTTTAATTGTTATGGTTGAGGGTTCGTGGCTGCTAATGCCGTACTTAAATACATTTTCAATAAAGGTCATCAGCACCAATGGCGGTATTCTTTTATTTTCAGTATTACCCGTAACTGAAAAATCAATATATACTTTTTTGCTAAGCCTGAGTTTTTGCAGGTCAATATAATCTGTTATACACTCTACCTCGCTTTGCAGGCTTACAAAATCCCTGTTTACTTCATCGGTTACATAACGCATAATATTGCTAAGCTTCATTATGCTGTCTGCCGTGTTCTCATGTTGCCTTATAGCAAGCGAGTAAATATTATTAAGTGTATTGAATAAAAAATGCGGGTTTATCTGTGCCTTTAAAAATGACAGTTCAGCATTGGCTTTATCTGCTTCAGCTTTAACAGCCCGCTGTTCCGTTTCACTCCATTGCCGGGTTATGCGTAATGCCGTGCTTAACGCCCAAATGGTACTCAACAAAAAAATGGTAAAAAGGTCAACCACATGGCGCATGGGTGTTTGCCTGCCGGGGCCAAAGCCACGCCGACCCTGCATAAAATCGTCAAAATGGTGCAGGGTATCGCGCAGGCGCATGCTGTCATTAAATGGGCCGCCTCCATCGTTAGGTGGCGGTGGTGGCGCACCGCCCATATCGTTACCAAAACGGCCTTTATCGGCAAAACGGCGCAGGCTGTCAATCAACGGCATGCGGTCGTTATTAATATTGCCTATGTTGCGGGCAAAATCAATATAATGCTTTAAAAAATAAGCGGCTACCAGTACGGCCAGGGTGGTTATGCCATATATAACATATTTTTTCTGCAGGTAAAACCTGGGAATAAGAAAGTAGCCGTTAAGATAAAAAACCGAAAGATATAACGCAATTGAAGCCCAATACGATGGAGACTGAATGATGGGCAATATGTTTTTAGTGCTTTCCGGGCCGGGCATAGTAATAAAGGGCAGCATCATAAATACCAGCCACGCAACAACATGAACAACAACCGGCGACTTTACACGTAACATAAGGCAAAGGAATACATTTTTAATATACAACCTGCTATATGTATCGGTTACTGTGCGTTGCAAATAGATGAAAACAGCGGGCGGCGCAAGTATTGTATAATAGTACAAGTGCCGCACCGCAGCACTTGTACTATGAAAAAGAACCCCTGGACCAGGGAAGATTTGCGGCTATTACCAAACAGGCACGGCAGAGATAAATTTACCGTTGGCATCAAAAGCTATGGCATACTTTGTATTATTCGCATCAATCAATACTACATAACCCTTTAGTACCCCTTTTGCAGAAAGAGAGAAAGCCTTATCAAACACATAAGAAGGATAGGTAGCGTCCAGGTAACTAAGTACTGTAGCTGGTAAATCAGCCTGTGCCAGTGGCTGCGGTTTGCCAGGGGGCCTGGGCAGTTCAAGCCTTTTTACAAAACTACCGCTGGCAGTAAACAGGGTTGCATACAGGCCGTTGTTAGCAGATATTACTACGTAACCGCTATCGGCAGTTAAAAAGGCCTTTAACAAAGTATCTGTACTATAATTGCTGGCAAAATAAGTGGTTATTGCCACCGGTAAAGCCGTTAGTGCTACGGTGTCGTGGTGCAGGCTATCCCGGTTGCAAAACCTGCCGCCCTGGTGCCAGCCTCTGTCGTGTAAATCGCCGGGTTCTCTTTGCTCCAGCACACGTAAAAAAGTACCATCAGCGCCAAACAACAAACCCACAGGCTTACCATTGTAAAATATTATTACAACATAATTAGCAATTGTGCCAGTGCTATCCTTAACTGCAAAACCTTTATTGAAAGTATTGCCTGGATAGCTGGTATCAAGATAATTGGTTATTGCAACGGGCAAATCTGCGGCCGCTATTGAGTCTCGCTGCTGGCCCTTACCACACTGCTGCATAACATAAATAGTATCTGCCGATGTGGCGCTTGCAGTAACAGCAATTACGGACGACGACAAAGATGCCGTTGTTGAAGATGTGCCTGTTGTAGTTGAACCGGAAGACACATTTTTGTTGCAACTTGTTATAGCCGTGGCTATAAGCGTGGCAGCAACCACGCTGAATACATTAAATGAAATTTTCATAAACAAAATTTTAAAGTGGGACGATGATTTTTTTGAGAGAATAAAATGTTTAATAAGCGCGCCGGATTTTGAAACGCATACAGGCCGCTTCAATTGTTTAACCCACATGCATGTAACGACGAATGCCTTTAGCAAACCGATGAATAACAAACCAGGCCATTTTTTAGAAAAATTAACGTGAATGGTACAATAAACGCTTACAAAGTGATACATAAACGGTATTGACAGTAAACGTATGATTGAGTATATTTGTAGATGTACCAACAGCTGCATGCCTTTCAACATGTTTTGTATGCCGCATTTGTTGGTGCTTGTCTTTAATTTTAGCTTTTCCCTTTTTCTTAAATTCTGAATCCACTGTTATTTCTATATCGGTTGAGGTTTTAGTTCAAAAGGAAAAGGGGCTGTTAAAGCCCCTTTTTTCGTTTTTATAAAATAAATATAAACGGTAACGCCGCGTTAAAATACACTTGCAATAGTAAGCACTTTTGGTTTTTAACCATTTCTGTTTACATTTATGCCAGTTATTTCCTCCTGAAATACAGTCCATTGAATATAAAGCGAACGTTCGAACTTTTTGCGTTAAACAGGCTTCCTAAAAAAACGCAGTACGTTGCCAGCATACTAACTGTTTGCGCAATATCAGCAATATGCTTGTTGCTGCATGGTTATATTCACGCGCAGGGTGTAGCGTTTATACAGTTGCTTACACTGTCGGTTATCGCCATGATGTTTGATATAGCCCCGGTATTACTTACCGCAATTTTAAGCGTGCTTATCTGGCAGTTCTTTTTTTTAAAGCCCCGGCTTAGCTGGTATATAGTTGACGGCGAGGACAGGATAATGCTGAGCATGTATTTTATTATTGCCATGGTTAACGCCGTGCTTACCTATAAAATAAGGCAGATTGAAAAAGTAGCCCGCCAGAAAGAAGAAAAAGCACAGTTGCTAAAATTGTACAATACGCTTTTAAACTCTCTGTCACATGAGTTGCGCACGCCAATCGCAACCATAATAGGCTCAACAGATACATTACTGGCAGCAAGCCACAGGCTTTCGCCCGACGACCGGCAAAACCTGCTGCTTGAAATATCTATTGCATCTATACGCCTTAACCGGCAGGTAGAAAACCTGCTGAATATGAGCAGGCTTGAATCTGGCTTTATACAACCTAAAAAAGACTGGTGCGATATGCACGAGCTGGTGTTTGATGTAGTAAAACGCCTGGATGAGCAGCTTAAAAACCATACGCTGCAAATTGATATAGATGAATCATCACCCCTGTTTAAGCTGGATTACGGCCTTATGGAGCAGGTGCTGCATAACCTTATATACAACGCCGCACAATATACACCACACGGCAGCGGTATAAAAATAAGTGCAGGCAGTACGGGCGATGAACTAACAATAAAGGTAGAAGATAACGGCAGGGGTTTTCCTGATGAAGAGATAGACAAAGTTTTTGATAAATTTTATCGCCTTAAGGACACTAAAGCGGGCGGTACCGGTTTGGGGCTTAGTATAGTAAAGGGTTTTGTTGAGGCGCACAATGGAACCATTGACTTACACAACAATATGTTTGGCGGGGCAACTTTTGTAATTAAGATGCCTGCGGAAAAAATGCTTTTAAAAACCATAAAAAATGAATAACGACAACATTCTTGTTATTGATGATGAGGTGCAGATACGCAAGCTGCTGAATATTACCCTGCAGTCAAACGGGTATAAGGTGTCGCACTCTTCTACCGGCAACGAGGGCCTTTCGGCCGCCGCAGCGGAACAGCCCGATCTTGTTATTCTTGACCTTGGGCTGCCCGATGAAAATGGACATGTTATACTGAAAAAGCTGCGCGAATGGTTTGCCAAGCCGGTAATAATACTATCTGTACAAAGCGGTGAGGAAGATATTATTAAAGCGCTTGATAATGGCGCCAATGATTACCTGGTAAAACCTTTTCGCACCGGCGAGCTTTTGGCCCGCATACGCACAGCCTTGCGTGGTGCAGCGCTGGAAACAAACAGCCCGGTTATACAATACAAAACATTTGAGATAGACCTTGTTGCACGTACAGTAAAAATTAATAACGAAGTGCTGAAGCTTACTGTTACGCAGTATGCGCTTTTAGCGCTGTTTGCCAAAAATGAAGGCAAGGTGCTTACTTACCAATACGTATTACGCGAAGTATGGGGCCCTGAGTATACCGACCAGTTGCAATACCTGCGTGTATTTGTTGCCCAGTTGCGCAAAAAAATTGAAAAGAACCCTGACCGGCCTGAATATATTATTACCGAAAGCGGCATAGGCTACAGGTTTGTAGCAAGTGAATAGTGCGTAGCAATGGATGTGAAAAGCAAAAGGTCAAAAGTGAAACGAATATTTCACTTTTGACCTTTTTTAAATATTGCACCCAGGCATACCGCGGTTGTATTATTGTCAGGTTCTAAAAAAGTACACCCTTTGTTCCTTAAACCTTACGCCTTCTTCCTTAGCCCTTTTACTTCCATTTAAATTTTTTAATACCTAATGAAGTAAATACTACTGTATAGCCAATTGTTAGCAGCAGGCTGGTAGTAGCATCACTATCCCATGTTGCGGGGTGCAGGCTTGACATTACTATTGTTTTAACGGTGCCATATGGGCTCCAGTGTTCAATGTCTCTAACCACCTTATATAATTCTTTGTCAAGTTCTGCAAACATACCTGTCATTATAAATACAAAGTATACAAGGCGTGTAGTACTGTTAACTGTTTCGGGGTTTTTAATAAGACCAACAATAACCTGCCCCATGCTAAGGTATACCGCGCCGCCTACAAAGGCCATGCAAAACCCAAAGGCATAACCAGTCGGCGTAATGTCGCTTATGTTATCAATGGCCACACCGGCAATAAAAGCGCCGGTGGTCATAATAGCAATCATCAACAACTGCACCGCAAGGCGGCTGGCCATAATGCTCCAGCTGGCTAAAGGTGCTACGCGCAGGCGTTGAAAAATACCCTTGTCTCTATCGCGGGCAATACTGTTGCTGTAACCCATAAGGCCAATTGCCATAAGCCCAACGGTAATACAATTGCCCAGCGCAAAGCCGCTGCCAAAATATTTTATAATACCCTTCCATGAAGCGAGTATTATTATTGGCACCAGCAATGTTAATATTAGCGCCCGGCGGTTGCGCCACTGCGTAGTAAGGTCTGCCCTAAGCAGTGTTTTAAATATATCTGACGTTTTTGGTATATTTATTTGTTCCATTTTTTGTAGGTATTTTAGTTTATGAACGTACCTCGCGGCCTGTTAACCCAATAAACACGTCTTCCAGTGTTACGCGGCCACGGCGGGATGCAGCAATTACTTCGGGGTCGTTGCGGTGTTTGCCAATCATGTTTTGCGGTGTATCAACTTCAATTACACGGCCGTGGTCAATTATACCAATACGGTCGCAAACGCTTTCAGCCTCTTCCATGCTGTGTGTGGTAAGCAGTACGCCGTGCCCGCGTTCGCGTATGGCTTCAATACGCTCCCATAACTGCCTGCGCGCCTGCGGGTCAAGGCCGGTGGTTGGTTCATCAAGCATTACCAGTTGCGGGTTGTGAATAGTGGCAATAACAAGGCTAACCCTTTGCTGCTGGCCGCCGCTAAGCTCGCCGTACTTTTTCTTCTCTGCGTCAGCAAGGTTTATCTCGTACAAAATGGCGCTTAGTTTTTCCCTTGTAAGCTCAACACCGTAAATACCTGCATACAGCTTAAGTATTTCGCCAATGGTAAGTTCGGGCTGAAAGCTGGTGGCCTGTAATTGCACCCCCATCATTGCGCGCGCATGGCGCGGTTTTTCAAATGCGTTGTAGCCGGCCACGGTTATGCTGCCGCTTTTGGGTTTTACCAGCCCTTCAACTGAACTTAGCGTGCTTGTTTTACCTGCCCCATTAGGGCCAAGCAGGCCAAAAATTTCGCCTGCTTTTACACTAAAACTAACATTATTAACCGCCTGGAAGTCACCGTAAAAAACATTCAGGTTGTCAACCTGCAAAATATTAGCGCCTGGTTGCTCACTCATGTGTGGTTGTTTGTGTTTCAAAAATAAGGTAATACCGTGTATACTTACAACTTGGTCAATATCCGCTCAATTCTCGTGCGGGCCTTCTCCGGAAGGAGAAGGAGGTAGGAGGATGATGCGCAAAACACAACAAATAAACTATTAAAGTTGCATGCGGTTTATAGCGGGCGGCACAATTTGTTTATTATCCCTTCATGTTGCGGATATTGGTTTACCAGTTCATTTTTTTCAGCCAGTTCAAAGTCGGCAAAATCAAAACCAGGTGCAACAGTACAGCCCACAAAGCTAAAAGCTGTTTGTTCGGCTGGCGCCGATGCAAACCAGCACCCCGCCGGCACCACGTATTGAAAAACCTCGCCAAAAGTTATGTTATTACCAAGCTTTACTATTTCCAGGCTACCCACGCCATCAATAATATAAACAAGCAGCGGGCCACCTGCATAAAAATGCCAGCATTCATCGCTTTTAATACGGTGGAAGGCAGAAAAATTACCCTGCTCAAGCAAAAAATATATGGCTGTTGAAAAATGCCTGCTGCCTGCAAACCTTTGTGGCAAAGCGGCTTGAGGGATAAGTTCTGCAGCACGATAGGTTTCTTTATAATAACCGCCTTCGGGGTGCGGAAGCATGTTGTAGTATGCAATAATATCTTTAGCGGCCTGGTGCATTAGTAATTTTTTTTATCAGACAACTGCCATTCTTCAAACATTTGTTTTGCGTGCTCAACATTAACGCACTGCATGGCAAGTGCACGCCGGTCAACAGGCATTTCAAGCTGGCGGTAAATAAACTCGTCATCAAAGCCTGCATCCTTTGCATCGTAGCGGGTATTGGCATAATATACTTTACCTGCCCGGCTCCAGTAAATAGCGCCCATGCACATAGGGCATGGCTCACAGCTTGTATATATTTCACATTCTGCAAGGCTTATGGTATTCATATTGCCGCATGCATCACGTATCGCAACAATTTCAGCATGTGCTGTTGGGTCGTTGGTGCTGGTAACACTGTTGCAGCCACGGCCTACAATTTCATCACCCCTTACAATTACACAACCAAATGGGCCGCCAATGTTATTGCGCATGCCTTCCACACCAATACGCACAGCTTCACACATAAATTTTTCTTCCCTCGTCATATACCGGTTTTATATGTGCAAGATGAGGATTTTTAGGGAGAAAAGCAGGAAGGCCACGTGTACTTTAGCAACACCTTTGTATTATAAATTTTGCGGCCTGTTGAAGGCGCTTTTCATTATGTGCTGTAATAAACCAGAACACGTCACCCAACCTGGGGCGTATAATTTTTAATATGGATATGGTATTTTTATCCTGTTCAAATCTCAACCTTATTTTATGCCAGCGTACATGCAAAAGTTTTTAAAGAAGGCTGGGTTGAATTATCAAAAATGCAGCTTAACGGCCTGGTGAAGGATGTTGAATTCTATAAACTGCAATATGGCCAATACCCTGACAGCCTGGTGGAACTAACCAATAAAAAAGCGTTTACCAATATACACGATGCTTCACAAGGCTTTGGATCTGGAAATACTGAATACAATTATAAAAAGATAGGTGACAAATACACTTTGTTCTCTGCCGGGCAAGACGGAATACCGGGTACTAAAGACGATTTTTACCCGGATGTATATATTGGTGACAGCAGTAAAATAGGACTGATAAAAGTAAAGTGACCAGGCGGTATAAAAATAAAAAAAGGGGCTTGAATAGACATTCCGCCCCGTCTTAAATCCAATATCCTATGAAAAACCGAGTTCACTTAGTCAACAACCGTACCAAATTAATTTTCAATGTATTTAAAGGCTAAAAGTGCCGTTTTTGTTTCATTTTGGGAATAAACCAATTCCATTATTGGAAAAACGATTTTGCTGCACTCATATTACATCAAACATTATTTTTATGTGTTTGACAGCAGCATATTAATTTTGAACAATACTGGTTCGCAAAGCGCTTCAAAAAGGTATACTCGGCTCTAATTTTCTTCCCAATTTGAGAGAATCATTTATAAATGCCGCCACTTATGCTTATTACCACAACCTGTTTTTATATTTGACCAATGGAACCGTTACAAACTTTACCTGTGCTTGATAGTGTTGAACTGCGTGTGCTTGGCGCATTAATGGAAAAAAGCCGCACAACACCCGATTATTATCCTATGACCATAAACGGGCTTACTGCTGCGTGTAACCAAAAAACATCCCGCCACCCTGTTGTAAATTATGATGAAGAAACAGTTACCGCTGCGCTAAACACCTTAAAACGCAAAGGGTTAGCCAATACTGCTACAGGTGGTACCAGCAGGGCAATAAAATGGAAACACAATATAGCGCTGGTATTTCCCCTAACCACTGCAGAAGTTGCTATTATTTGCCTGCTTATATTACGGGGCCCGCAAACGCCGGGTGAGCTAAATACAAATGCCGGAAAGATGTATGAATACGAATCGCTGGATGAAGTGCAGCAGTTGCTGGAAAAACTATCGCAGCCGGAAACACCTTTTGTAGTACAATTGCCAAGGCGTGCCGGGCAAAAAGAAGTACGTTATATGCACCTTTTAGGTGGTACGCCTGTTATACCTGAAGAAGGTTTGGAAGAGGATGCCCCTGTTTATTACACCAATAGCCTTGAGCAACGCCTTACTGTGCTTGAAAACGATTTTGCTGCTTTAAAGGAAGCTTTTGACAAGCTGATGAAAGAACTAAACGGTTGATAGTTATTTTACCTGGCCTATGCCAAACTGGTTACCCGCACGTACAGCTTTGTTGCCGTTAAATTCAATTTCTACCATTTTTTCGCTGCCAACACTGTTATTAAACTCGTCTTTTAGGGTTAGCAATATAGTGCGGGTTTTAACGTCAATCACTTCGCCGCTGCTGGGGTAAGCATACTTGCCATCAAGGCTAAACAATATCCAGCCGGGCATGTCCTGGAGGGGTATTGTTGTAAGCTGCTGGTAGGGTGCTGTTGCGTTAAACACATGCAGCCGCATGTTATGCCCGTCGCATAGCCACAGTTCTTTTTCATCGGGTGTAAGGGCAATGCCGTGGCTGGGGTTACCGTGCCGGCGCACCGGGCCTGTTTCCCATCCCTCAACCGTAACATGAGTGATCTTATTGCCATGTTGCAGGTCGCCCACTTCAAAGCCAAGCAGGCTGTCAACGGTAACATATACCAGGGTTTCTTTGCCATTTACCGTAAACGGCCTTACATTGTTTGCAAAAGGCCCTACTTTACCTGCCAGTTCATGCTTTGTTGCATCAGCCACATACAGCCAGTTGCTGCCAATATCGTCAAGGTAAACTTTGTTGCCGGTGTTGCTGTAAATAGTATTGTGCGCACGTTTATATACCGCTATCCTTTTAATAATATCCCCTGTTTTGCAATCAACCACACTCCAAAAAGTATTTTCCAGTGATGGCAGGTACATAGTAAGCCCGTCTGGCGAAATTGACATGCGGTCACAACCACTGTCAAACTTTTTTTCCCAAATTATTTTTTCGGTGGTAAGGTCAATACGCTGCAGGCTTTCAAGGGTGCTTACATAAATGCTGTTAAGCGGCAGGCTAACAGCAATGCCTTTAACATTAGACGGTTTACCATTTGGGTGCAAACCCTGTGTGGGTATGCGCTTTACAAATTTGTGGTGGTTGTTAATATCAAACACCAGTATGCCGTGCCCGCCATAACCCATATAATCGCGAATGCCCGGCACCGCAACATACAGGTAGTTTTTTACAGTGTTATTGGGCTGAGATTGAGCACACGAATTTGATGAAAATGCTACTGCCGCTATCAACATAAAAGCCCCAATAATGGTGTACTGTTTTAAACACATAGGCGTATTATTAAATACCAATAATATGGTAGAGAAAATTTGACAAAGGCTGCATATTTTTACTTTTCTAAGTTATATTTTTTATAAACATGCCTGTTAAATTAATATACAGCTTGTGTTGTTTATAAAAAACAGTAAGTTTGGAAACTTGAATTAAGTGTGTGTAAGTTATTGGCATTGTGCTTTAAACATCAAAGCGCAATGTTGTTTATTAAATTTTACCCCCCTTATTTAAGCATCCGTTTTTAATCCAAATTACATATTAAAGCGCCTGTCAATCTCACCTGCAAATAATATTTGTATTTAAATATTTACCCTTTGAATGAAAGAGATAAAAAATTTCTTTGTCAATCTATTTGATGTTTCAGACTGGCCACCGCGATGGCATTGCGGCAAGTGGAGTAACTTTCATGGATGGCTATATATAGTTAGCGATATATTAATTTGGGCGGCTTATTTTGCCATTCCAATCATCATTATTCGCTTTATAACATACAAAAAGCACCAGCGTTTTATTAAGCTATACTTTTTATTTGCCGCTTTTATACTTGCCTGCGGTGCAACGCATTTTCTTGATGCCGTTACTTTTTGGGTACCGCTTTACCGGCTAAGCGCTTTAATGCGCGCCATTACGGCCGTTGTTAGCTGGCTAACGGTATTTAATCTTATTAAGCTGCTGCCTTATGCCTTTTCGCTAAAAGAACCCAAGCTGCTGGAAGCAGAAATTGAAATGCGCAGGCAGGCAGATGCAGCAGTGCAGCGGAAAAACCTTGAACTGGAAGAAAGCAGGCAAACCTTTAAAAGCGCCTTTGATTATTCTTCCATCGGTATAGCGCTGCTAAGCCCACAGGGTAACTGGCTTACTGTAAACCAGGCAGCCTGCAATATGCTTGGTTATACGCAAGACGAGTTGCTAAAACTCACTTTCCAGGATATTACCCACCCGGATGACCTTGCTGCCGACCTTACACATGTAAACCAACTGCTGAACAGGGAGAAGGAAACATACCAGATGGAAAAAAGGTACTTCAAAAAAAATGGCGGCCTGGCATATGTGCTTTTATCCGTGTCACTGGTTTGGAAAGATGAAAAACCCGCTTTTTTTATCTCACAGCTGGTTGACGTATCCCTGCGTACTAAACTGGCTGCCGAGCTGCAGAAAAAAAATATTGAACTGGAAACTGCCAATAAAGAATTGCAGGGCAATATTGCCCGCGCTAATGAATTTAACCGGATAATAGGCCACAACCTTCGCGGGCCTGCGTCGTCTATGATAAATGCGGCAGAATATCTTGAAACCACAGATAATGAGGATGATAAAAAGCTGTTGCTGTCTAAAATGAAAAGCACTTCCCTATCAATCCTTAAAACAATTAACGACCTAAAAGACTTTTTAGAGATACAACTGAGCCACGAGGTGCAGGACGCCCCTGTTACTTTTAAAGACGCATTGCAGAACAGCCTGCAAATACTGGACGACCAGGTTAAACAAACAGGAGCTGTTATTAATACAAGTTTTGAGGCAGAAAGTGTCGCCTTTCCCAAGGTGTACCTTGAAAGCCTTTTTTATAACCTGTTGAGCAATGCATTAAAATACCGCGATACATCAAGGAGCCCGGTTGTTGGCATTGAGACAAAAGCAACGCCGGAATGGATAGTGCTTGTGGTAAAAGATAACGGCATAGGCATTGACCTTGAAAAGTACGGTAGCGAAATATTTAAATACCGCAAGATATTTCACCGGGGGTATGACAGTAACGGCGTCGGCCTGTTTTTAACAAAAACACAAATTGAAGCATATAGCGGCAAAATTGACATTGACAGCAAGGTTAACATAGGAACCACTTTTACAATTTATTTTAAATACGCATAATTTGTTATGAACTACGAGGTAGCCACAGCAAGTATTATTGACGATGATCAAATTTACCAGCTTGTTATGAAGCGAACACTTGAGCAATCAGGCATGGTAAAATCTATACTGCAGTTTTATGACGGCGAGCAGGCCATTAACTTTTTTAAAGACAACCAGTCAGTTGATGCGTTGCCGCAGTTAATACTGCTTGATATTAATATGCCTTATATGAACGGCTGGCAGTTTTTAGATGAGTTTGCGAAGATTGATTTTAGACATGAATACAAGCTTTCCATTTTTGTGGTAACATCATCTTCAACCAAAGAAGATATGAACAGGGCCAGGCAATACAGCCTGGTAACAGGCTACTATGTTAAGCCTGTTACAAAAGACCAGTTTATGTCTATGATGAAAACAGTAACCGCCAGGGCGTAACAATATCATAAAAAACAAAGCCGTTGCAGCAAACATGTTTACAACGGCTTTGCTTTTTATGTTTATAGCCTATAACTTATTGCTTTATTACCCTGCCATTATATACCCCCGCAGCAGTAACCACTTTAATGGTGTACACCCCACCGGCAAAAAGCTTCATTGATAATTTATAACTGTTTGCAGCAGGCGATATTTTTTTAACCAGTTGCCCCACCGTGTTATAACAATCAATTTCCCTGATCGCCTCGTTGGCTGTTATAACCACAAAATCGCTTGTCGGGTTAGGCGTTATAACAAAGCTTTTCCTGTCTGCAATATGTACATTTATGGTTTTGCTGTACGTAAACTTGCCATCCTTATCAGTTTCCTTTATACGGTATTGGTTTACACCTGCTACCGCACCTGTATGCAGGTATTGGTATGCGTTATGGCTGCGACTGTTGGTATAAGCGCCGTTTTGCGAAAGGGTAATAAAATGGCTTCCATCCGTGCTGTACTCAACCGTATAATAATTTATGTTCATTTCGTTCGCCACATCCCAGTGTAACAGCACTCCATTATTTTCCAGGGCCGCCGAAAAATTAAGCCATGTAACAGGTAAGGTATTTGTACCTCCGGTAGCATTAGCCAGCGCCAGGCTCCCCAAATAGGTTATTTTGCGCGTTGATGTTATACTGCCTGTACCGGCGCCTGTTCCAACACCGCCCTCGTTCATCCATTTAGATGCAGAGTCGCGTACAATACGCAGGTGGGCAGGGTCAGTAACACTATCGCCCTGGTTGTAGGGAATGGTTATAGCCAAGTTGGCAATTGGATAGTTCCTCAACGGTTTAATTTTATAATAACTTATCATGCTTACGGCGTTAATATCGGCCGGCAAAGGCAAAGCGGGTGCGCGGCCTTCAACAGCCTGCACAGTATAAAAATCATTTACAAACCTGTCAAACGCCATGGTAACAGGCCTGTAGTTTGTTGCTGTGCCTACAGGATAATGTATGGTTAATACAGCAGCCGATATAGGCCCAAGCGAAACAGGGCCATCAATATAACTATTTTTATTGCCAACGCTGTCAGGCAATACCAGCGATGTTATATCAAAAATGGCTGCGCCCTGCGTATGTACAATACCACTATCAAGCACCAGGGTTTTTCTAAGAAAAACAGAATCCGTTTTTAAGCCTCCCTTGCTGCTCATAAATAATGAGTCGATCGTAACATGCCCCTGTATGGTAATGCCGGTTTTATTTACCACATGCAGAGAAGATATGGTAGAACCACCAGCCAGTAAAAAAGTCTGCGCGCCTGTGCCATCCGCATAAACTGGGCTTGCAACTGAATTTCCGCTGCTTTTTGTAGTAAGATTACCGCGTATGTGTATATCTCCCGCGTTGGGTATTTGCGCAGTATTGCCTGTGTTACTAAGGGTTACGTCGCCATCAGCCAGCAATGCAAACTTACCTGCGTTAACAAACTGCATGGTACTGTTCAAAATTAAATAAGCGCCTTTTTGCACCCACAATTCATCAACCTGCTTAGTGTAGGTGTTATTTAATGTAACGGTATGGCCGGTACGTATTATAATAGTATCGTCGGTAAAAGCTGGTGGCACTGTTGCATCCTCAAATGTATTTTCGCCTGTTTGTATCGTCCATGTTGACGGGCTGTCAAAGTCACCGCTTTGTTTGCTTAAATATTTATGCGGGGTAACGCAGGTTAAAAAAGCATTCCAGTTGCCCACGTTTTCAGGCTGAACGCCCGCAATAAGCTTAAAGGTTAGCGGCCCCTGCGATGATGTATACGATTGCCTTGGGTTTAAATAGTCATAAAAGCTAAGCGTTTTCAACAGCAGCCCTGTGGTGTCTGGTCCATCATATATTTTCAGGTAGGAGAATGATGTTGATACAAACGTATCAAAGCTAACCTTTAACCTGGCCCCCGGTGTTAACGGATATATTGTTTTTGTAAACGTTTCGCCGGGCCTGAAACCTGTATCAACAAAGCCATGCGGCGGGTAAAGGTAGCTGAAGCAGGTAGTGTCTGCCTTATTATTGTTTAACCATACTGAACAGTCTTTTAGTTTAAACACTGCTGATGTATTGCTGCAGCCGCCACGGCCATTTGTTACGCTAACCTGGAAGTTGCCACCCCTGCCAGCCATAACAAAACTATCGTTCGGGTTGCTTATAACCGTGCCGTTGTACATCCACTGGTAAGTATAATTATCATTCTTTGTCGCCATTATGCGGCTTGAGTCCCCTATGCAAATAGAATCTTTCGCAGCCGTTATTTTAATAGCGGGTTTTGCAGCGTTGGCTGTTATTACTACCTGGCTTTTTGCAACGGCGCCACATGCATCGGTAACAGTTAAAAAGTATGTTGTGGTAACAGTCGGTTTAGCTACCGGGTTTGCATCAGTAGTGTTGCTAAGGCCGGTTGCAGGCTCCCACATATACCTATAATTTCCACCCGAAATAGCCAGGGAGCTAACTTCACTTATTGCTGCTATATCGCCTTTTACATTAAAATTGGCGGTAACGGTATCCATCTCCCTTAAGTCTCCAAACAAGCCCTGCCCATACGCATAAGTAGTAAAATATAATTTACCGTTCACCGGGTCAAAGGATCCGTCAAGCGGTACAAGCGGTTTTACGCCAATATCTTTTGACTGAAGCGCAACACCACCGCCCGACAATATCTTCACAATATTATTGTACACACCATAATAGCCATACAAGCTGCCGTTACTGTTAAATGTTGCCCATGCAAGGCCGGTAGTGTTTATAGGTAAGGCTTTTATTGCCCTGCCCGTAATAGGGTCTATTTCGTATATTTTATTTGATGCCCCGCCTGTAGTATTGCCATACAATTTTTTTGTAACAGGGTTCCAGCTAAGGCCTGCCCACGATTTGCCTGTAGTTGCGCCGTTCTCCGGTATTGGCTGCCCTATAAAACGTACATAACCACTAGCAGTGTCAATTCTCGCCAAAGTTCCTGTACGGGTTATAGCGTAATAGCCCAATGGTGTAAAATCACCGGCTATAAACTGCATATCTGTCGTGCCGTCTTGTACCGTTACAGGAATATTTTTGTAGCTGCGCGGGTTTTCAATATTAAAGCGCATAAACTGGCTGTTAAGCAAGTCGTATCCATAGGCGCGTTGTTGAGGCCTGTACGTGCTGCCACCCCTTGCTGATGGCTCGCCCCCAATTATAACACCATTATTACCGGGGCATATTGATATAGGTTTGCCCGCATCTGCCCGCAGCACCGCGGTATCTGCCGCATACACATGTACGGTGGCAGACTGTGCGCTGCAGCCATTGGCAAATTCAGCAACAACATCATACAGGCCCGGTTGTGTTACGCTTATTATTGTACCTGTTTGTGTACTGGCGCCATTTAAACGCCAGGTATAATTTGCTGTTATATTGCTATCAGCAATGTTAAGTTTAACTGTTGAATTTTTACATAACAAAACATCCGCCGGTCCGGTAATACCCACACCACAAAATTTATTAGCCTGGGCTGCCTGTACACTTGCGTAAGCATTTACAATGCCATAGCCCATTTCGTTGTTCCATGTTCCGTTAACATTGTCGGCGGTTAATGTAAATGTGTAAGCTGTTGGCTTGGTGCAATTATTTTCAATAATAGCCCGCACGTTTGCAGCAGTATAGTTTTTATTAACCGATAGTACCAAAGCAGCCACACCGGCAGCATGCGGTGTAGCAGAAGATGTGCCGTTAAAAGTAAGGTTATAATCACCCTGGCTGCCAGCGGCGGTATTATATCCATTCCCGCCTGAAATGTCAGTGGTGGCGATTTTTACGCAGGGTGCAACAACATCAAGCCCATTTCCATAACTGGCGCCCCACCAGTATTCACCATCGCTGCTGGTGGGTGTTTTATGCTGGTTAAACATATTACTTCCTCCTACGGATATTACTTCGGGGTTGCTTGATGGGTATGAAATACCCGAGTAGTCGTTACCGGATCCGAAAAAAACAATACAGCCCTTACCACCACGGCCCTGTGTTACCGCGCGGTGTATAGCATCGTCAAGTACATTACTGGGGAACCCAAGCGTCCACGAGTTGGTTAATACATCCGCCCCATTCTGCCAACTATAATCAATGCCGGAAGCAATATTAAAATCGCTTGTAAAAAAACCTGATTCGTCAGATATAGACACCGGGATTAACTTACAGTTTGGCGCAATGCCTGCAATTCCAATACCATTGTTGGCTTTGGCAGCTACAATACCCGCGCAGGATGTACCATGCGCGTCAGCGGGGTTTTTGGGGTAGCCGTCACCCGTGTTGGCTGTTTGGGTTATACAATCATAGCCCTGTAAAAGATTATCTTTCAGATCGGCCTGCGCGGTATCAACACCTGTATCTATCACCGCTATTTTTATTGCTTCATCTCCTTTTGTTATCGTCCATGCACTGTCAACTTTTATATCGTCGCCCGGTACACCACTATATTGCGCAGCCGACCCTGTATTGTGGTGCGCCCATTGCAGGCTATACAGCGGGTCGTTAGGTGCATCAATCAGGCCGCCGTAGGTAGTAAAATCAGGTTGTGCATACTCAAACCTGCCTGTTTCATACAATGTGTTGGCCATTTTTAATGCATCATAATTATTTTGCGGGCCTGCGCTTATAAGGTAGGTATTCCTGTCACCCTTTGATTGCTTTGCAACAATACAATGATAGGTGGCAAGAAGGGCCTTTAATTGTGATGAGGACATGCCTGGCTTAACCTTTACCACAAAGCCATCGCCATAACTTACCAGCTTGCTTCCCTGGCCTGTAAGACATGGATGCACATAAGTAACAAAGGCTTTTTTGCGAAGGCCCGCAGCAAACATTTCACCGGCGGCCTGTTGCTGCGCAGTGGCGCGAACAACAAACTGGCTAAGGCCTCCTGATTTTTTTAAAGAATCTGCCGGCAATTGCAATTGAGCAGCAAGTTCGTTTTTGTCTGCAGCAAAAGATGTTTCTTTTTTCACTCCTATAACAAGTTGCTTATAGGTTTGCTGTACTGTTATTTTTTTGCCCTGGTAGTAAAAATACAGGCTACCGGTTTGGGCAAAGGTGCAGTTAAGGGTTGCGGTAATAAGGACGGCAAGCAATACTTTTTTCATTAGTTAGTTGTTGTAAGTGGTTATTTGTGTGATTGTATGGGTGAAAGAGCGTATATCGTGTTAAAGCAATTAAAATTATAGGCATTAATATGGGAGTCAAAATTTATATAGGTCATACAGCGAACGTTAATGTACAGGTAACCATATGGTTGTGCCACCTGCGTGTTTATGTAAATGCATTAAGGCAATTAACATTTATTGCTTAACTACTTTGCGATTAAAAGTTGCTGAAGCAGTAACAATTTTTAAAGTGTAAATGCCGCCTGCAAATTGTTTTAATTGTAATACACATGTGTTTGATGACAGGGCTACTTTTTTTACAAGCTGCCCGGTTGCGTTATAACAGTATATCTCTTTAATTATATCGGCCGCCGTAACTGTAACCACATCTTTTGCAGGATTAGGCGTTACCGTAATATTGTTTTTGTCGCTAAGCTGAATGTTTATTGTTTTGCTGTACACGTATTTGCCATCTTTATCAATCTCTTTTATCCTGTAATAATTTATACCTCTAACAGGGTTTGTATGCAGGTATTGATAGGCGGCACCTTTACCGGCGTTGTTGTAAGCATTCATTTGCGTAACTGTGTTAAAGCGCACCCCATCAGCGCTATGTTCCACCGCGTAATACCCAACATTTATTTCCTGCGCAATGCTCCATTTCAACATCACTGCATTGTTTTGTAATGCCGCTGTAAAATCAAGCCAGGTAACAGGTAATGCGTTAGTGCCGCCGGTTGCATTTGCCAACGCCAGGTTACCAACATGCGTAATCGGCAGGGTAGATGTGATAGAGCCAGTGTCTTTATGCGTTCCCACCCCGCCTTCACTTAACCATGTGCCGGCCGAGTCTCTTACAATACGCAGGTTGGCAGGATCAGTAACACCGTCACCATGCAGGTAAGGCAATGTTACTGTTAAAGCATTAATTGGTGCGTTTAATTTAGAAGTTACTTTATAATAACTAAGGTTGCTTACAGCATTTATGCCCGCGGGCAAAGGTTGCACAGGCACAGGGGCGTTTAATGCCCTTGCGGTATACACATCATAAATATATTGGCCGAAGTTAAGGTTAAGTGGCCTGAATTGTGTTGCCGTACCTATGGGATAATGTGTTGCTAACCCTGTATATGATGAAATGTTTCTTGCTACAGCCCCATCAATATAACTCTTGCTGTTGCCCGGTGAATAATCAGCGCCATATTCGGACAGGCTTACAACCCCCGGACTGTTTATATGTATAATGCCTGTATCAAGGTGCAGAAGCTTTATAATATCCATGGAATCTGCGTTCAGTCCGCCGGGGCTGCTGATGTAAAGGTTGTATACCTGTGTGTACCCTTGTATGGTTAGCCCTTTTTTATTCGTCAAATGAAGGGCGTTTATACTGCTTTTTCGGGCCAGGGTAAAAACCTGTGGCACAGTGCCGTCTACCACCAGGTTGCTGCTTATAGCAGTGTTACTAACGGTAGCTGAAAGGTTACCGCGTATATGTACCTCGCCCGGTGCACTTAACTGCGTTTGCCCCTGCAATGCAATATCACCATCTGCCAGCAGGCTAAACTTGCCCGCATCTATAAAAGGCAGCCCCGTATTTAAAATAAGTGTTGCCCCTTTTTGTATCCACACCTGGTCTACGTATGCATTCCATGGATATTTACTAACAGAAACAGTATGGCCCTTACGTATAATGATGCTGTCATCAATATACGTCGGTATGGTTTCTGCATTTGCAAAACCACCGCCCGGAGTTCTTACCAGCCATGTTGACGAATCGCCAAACTCGCCGCTGTTTTTGCTTAAATAAGTGTGTGGTGTAACGCAGGTTAAAAATGCATCCCATGTGCCTATATTATCAGCCTGGTAGCCATTAGTTAATTTAAAAGTGAGTGGCCCTGTTGATGAGGTATATGACACATTTTGGTTAAGGTAGTCGTAAAAACCCATCGTTTTTAACAACGTGCCGCTTGTATTTGGCCCGTCATATATACTTAGCCCGGTAAATGTTCCGCCTTTAAATTTATTGAAAGTTATTTTCAACCTGTCTGCGCGATTTGCCGGGTAAACTGTTTTGGTGTATGATTCATTTGGCCTGAAACCTGTATCAGTATAGCCATGCGGCGGATAAAAATAGCTGTAACAGGTTGTATCGGTCTTTTCATTATTCAGCCATATTGAGCAGTCTTTCAATTTAAATACAGGAGATGTGTTAGTACAACCACCCCTACCATTTGCAACACTTACCTGTATGTTACCACCGCGGCCTGCTGTATAAACAGAATCATCAAAATTATTTATGATAGCGCCGTTAAACGTCCATTGGTAAGTGTAGCTCGGGTTTTTAGTGGCCACCAGGCGGCTGGAATCGCCTATGCAAATTGAGTCTTTGGCGGCCGTTATTTTAATAGCCGGCTTAGGTGCATTTGTTGTAACAACTACCTGGCTTGTAGCTTTTGCGCCACAGGCATCAGTAACTGTTAAAGTATAGGTGGTTGTGGTTGCCGGCCCGGCAATGGGGTTGGCATCATTAGGATTGCTAAGGCCTGTTGCAGGCGCCCATGCATATTTGTATGTTCCGCCCGCAATAGCCAGCGCGGCCACTTCATCAATACTTCCAATACTACCCTTTACCGTAATCTTTGCCGTGGTGGTATCTATCTCCCTTAAATCTCCGAACAGGTCTTGCGCATACGCATACGTTGTTAAATAAAGCTTGCCATTCAGCGGGTCTATCGAGCCATCTAACTGCGTCAGCATTTTTGCGCCAATATCGCCGGTATTAAAAAATGGGGCTGTTCCGTTTATCAAATATTTTGATACGTTATTATAGGTTTCGCTAAACACATACATTGTGCCATTACCGCCAAATGTGCCCCACGACACATATTGATTTGGTACATATGCAATACGGGTGCAATACCCGGTAACGGGGTCAATATCAAACAATCCGTCTGCCTGGCCTCCACTGGTAATACCATACAATTTTTTTGTTACCTGGTCCCAGGCCAGGCCGCTCCAGTTATGACTGTAAAATTGCCCGCTTTCGGCAATTAACTGGCCTATAAATCTTACATATCCGGTAGCAGTATCAATCCGCGCAAGTACACCGCCTTTGGTTACCGCATAATAGCCTGTTGGTGTAAAATCACCCGCAATAAACTGGGTGCCCGTAACGCCATCAAGCGCGCCAACGGGTATAAAAGTATAATCACGGGGGTTATCTGTACTAAACCTTATAAATGAACCATGCAACAGGTCGTACCCATAAGCTCTTTGCTTTGCTACTATTGGCGTACCCCCGCTGGCAGAGGGTTCACCACCTATTATTACCCCATTGTTGCCTGTGCAAGTAAACACTGGCTTGCCTGCATTAGCCAGTAGTGCGGCAGTATCGGCAGGATGAATATATACCGGTGGCGCATAAGCAGTGCATTTATTGGCAAACTCAGCAACAACATCATAAATGCCGGGTAATGCAGCATTTATAAAAGCGCCGGTTTTAATATTGTTCCCGTCTAAACGCCAGGTATAAGTAGCTGTGGCATTGCTGTCAGCTACAGCCAGGCTAATAAAGCCATTCTTGCATAAGGTAGTTGTGGCAGGCGTTACGATGCCTGCACTGCAAAATTTTTTGTTTTTAGCGGCCAGCACACTTTTATAGGCGTTTACTATACCATATCCCATTTCATTATTCCATGTGCCGTTAAAATAGCCCTGTGTTACAGCATATGTGTAATTGCCGCCCTTTGTACAATTACTTTCAACAATAGTGCGCGCATTGGCGCCCGTTAGCGCTTTGTTTACTGACAATACCAATGCCGCAACCGCTGCCGCATGTGGCGTTGCCGATGATGTTCCATTAAAAGTAAGGAAGTAATCGCCTGTAGCTCCTTTGGCAGTATCATACCCTGCACTTCCGCTTATATCTGTAGTAGGTATCTTTACGCATGGCGCAACCACATCAAGCCCGCCGCCATAACTGGCGCCCCACCAATATTCGCCATCACACGAATTTTTTGTTTTGCGCTGGTTACACATGTTACTTCCACCCACCGAAATAACTTCGCTTAAGCTGGATGGATAAGCAATGCCCGCATCATCATTACCTGCAGCAAAAAAAACAATACAACCTTTACCACCCCTGCCTTGCGTTACCGCGCGGTGTATAGCATCGTCAATGGCTTGGCTGGGTAAGCCTATCGTCCATGAATTGGTTAAAATATCTGCACCATGCTGCCAGCTATAGTCAATGCCTGTAGATATGGCGAAATCGCTGGCAAACTGGCTATAGCTGTTGGTAATGGAAACAGGTATTATTTTACAATTTGGCGCTATACCTGCTATACCAATTTTGTTGTTTGCAACAGCAGCTATTATACCTGCGCAGGCTGTGCCATGCGCATTGGTTGAATCAAGCGGCATACCATCCCCTCGGCTGGCAGTTTGGGTTACGCAGCTATAACCCTGCAAAAGGTTTTTCTTAATATCTGCCTGGACGGTATCAACACCTGTGTCAATAACGGCTATTTTAATGGAGGTGTCGCCTTTGGTTATAAGCCATGCACTGTCAACCTGCATATCTGCACCGGGTGTGCCATTATATTGCTGTTCAGACCCTGTGTTATGATGCGCCCATTGCAGGTTATATAACGGGTCGTTGGGTGCTGCCGCAAGCCCGCCATGCGTGGTAAAATCGGGTTGGGAATACTCAAACAGCCCGGTCTCAAAAAACAGGTTAGCTGTTTTTATCGCGTCATAGTTGTTGAATTGGCCGGCGCTTATTAAATAAGTATTTCTATCGCCAGGCGATTGCTTAACAATACTGCAATGGTTTTTTACCAACAATGACCTTAAAGAAGCCAAAGGTGTATTTGCCTTAAGCTTTATTGTAAACGCATCGCCGTAACTAACCAGTTTACTGCCTTGCCCAACCAATATTGGGTGAACGTAAGTAATAAAGCTTTTGTTAAGCATGCTTTGCACCAGCGATCTACCATTGCCCTGCTGCGAAGCAGACAGGTGAATAATGTATTCACCGGGGGTGGCAGAAGGAATAACAGAATCTGCAGCAAGCTGAAGGTTGGCTGCAAGGCTGTTTCTTGTTGCTGTTAGCGAACTAACTTTTTTTATGCCCACAGAAAGCCGGCTATAAGTTTGTTGAACGAAGAATTTTTGGCCCTTGTAGTAATAAAAAAGAGATTGCCCCTGCGCGTGTGCACGCCAAAACATTCCCAACAGTATAGCAGCAAGCAATAACTTTTTCATCAGCTGTTTTTTATGCAGAGGTTACTTTGTTGGGGATATTTAGCAGCGGTATAAAAAAATTATAAAATAAAAGTAAGCGTATTGCTAACGCATACCAAATTTTATTTATAAGATGATTGCAAGCTCTTTTAAACGGTCGGCTGCACCTGGATCATGCGAAGGAAGAAAAACTGTAGCGTGCTTGTTAGCAAACGCCGTTATCACATCATACGTTGCTTTTGCAGTTCTATTGCTGGTATTGTTGCCGGGAAAACCGCCCTGTAACAGTTGTTGCTGCGTATAACAAATATCTGCAGCAAACATAATATGCAGCCCGTCCATTTTTAACAGTACAGAGCAATGGTGATAAGTATGCCCGGGTGTTTCCACCAGTATTATATCTTTTGCCTGTGTTATATAATGCGCTTTGCCAAACACATCGTGCGTGCTGTTCATTTCAAGCAAGGTTGGCTTAAACCATGCAGGGTACAATTTTGGCAAATCTCCAAAAGGCTTTTGCCATTCACTTTTACTTACCATAATTGGGGTAGAAGGAAAGTATTTAATACCGTCTGTATGGTCAAAGTGAAGGTGGCTTAATATAACTGCCTTAACCTTTGCTATGGGTATATTAAGCGCCTGTAACTGTTGGTCAATTTCCTCACCCGGCGCAACATCAAACTTAAACTGCGATGTATCAAACCATTTGGCAATAAAACCTGATGATTTAAAGTAGTTCTTGTCGTTCACTTCCATTATCTCGCCTGCATCGATCACAAAAACACCTTCGGGGTGTTCAATAATCATCACCCATATAGGCAGCCATTCGGTAAACCGGCTGTCGGCAATAAAGTCAACCATCGCCATAAAGCCGCTAAACCTTGCTTCCTTAAAACGTCTTTTTACAGCAACCGAACCTGCTGACACAAGATGTATTGTAACAGGTGCGGCATTACTGGTTAATGTTATACTTTGGCTTTTGAACATTTTATAAAGTTAGCAGGTTACTGGCTTGCCGTTTGCGTTGTTTAATAAAAAATGTACAATGCCTGAAGGGCCAAGCATAGTAATATTAACAAAAGCCGTTAAGGCATTTAAAGGTAAAAAAGTGGTTGCCGCAAATGGTAATGCTAAAATTGATTTGCAGCGCCTGCAAAACCAAAAGGTGGTCGACTTTAAAACATGGGGCAAACACTTTCTTATTTGTTTTAAAACCTTTACCATTCGCATACACCTGCTAATGTTTGGCAGCTACAGCATTAATGAACAAAAGGACAGGCCGGCGAGGCTATCGCTTGTGTTTGAAAACTGTGAGCTAAATTTTTACACCTGCAGTGTGCAGTTTATAGATATACCGCTGAATGAAGTATACGACTGGAGCGCTGATGTTATGAGCGATGCATGGGATGCTAAGGCTGCCCGTAAAAAACTTAAGCAAGAGCCTGAAACGCTTGTGTGCGATGCCTTGCTAAACCAAAACATTTTTGCCGGCGTTGGCAACATTATAAAGAACGAAGTGCTCTTTCGTATTAAAGTGCATCCCGCTACAAAAGTTGGCGATTTGCCGCCGCGTAAACTAACTGAACTTATTAACGAAGCGCGTAATTACAGCTTTGATTTTTTGGAGTGGAAGAAGGCTTTTGAATTGAAAAACCACTGGCTGGCATACTCCAAAAAAACATGCCCCCGCGATGGAACCAAACTAACAAAGCAACACCTGGGCAAAACAAAGCGGCGTACCTTTTATTGCGAAACATGCCAGGTTAAATACTAACGGCTGTACACGCGGTTACAACATAACATATCACCAGCAGAAAGGGTTATTCTATAACTCTTCACTTTCAAAGTTTAGCTGCATGTACTAAAATTAGTAGGCAGGTTCGGGCGTCAGCCTGTGGTCGGGCATTTTTGCTGCCAGTATGTCGGCTTTTTCAACAGTGGGTGTGCCAAGCAACCATTGTGATGCTTTTGCGGTTAATGCTTTTGCCACCTCGCCGGTAAGATGCGCCTGCCTGCCCTGGTCGCCATTAAATGTGTCAAAAATTGCAAAGGTTGAAAAGCCCGTACGTACTGCATACCAGCTAATAGTACCGGCCTCTTCTTCTATAACATGCAGGCCGTCCTTTAAAAATTCTTCAACCTCTCTTTCTTTTCCTGGTTTAGCTTCCAGTTTTACAAAAAGTGCTGCCTTTACCATAATGTGTGTTTTTCAAAATGTGGGGAGATGAGTAAGTGACGAATTATAACGCACAATAACTATTCCACATCATCAAAAAAAAATTGCTGGTGTGTTATTTAATTGCCAAATGCAGGCAGGTATTGGCGATTAAATTTTTCGCATGAAGGGTGGTTTAAATAACACTTAAAAGGCCTCAGCCCGAAATGTAGAAATTTATACAACCGTTACTTACATATTACACGCGCAATTGCCTGAAATGTTTATTTTTATTACACATACATTACCGCAAAAACCAAACAGCATGCAATTAAAACACACCATCATCGCAGTTGTACTAATAGTTAGCTCCGCAGGCGCAACGGCACAAAAAGCAACAGACAGCCTTGCTATGTACCGTGTGCAAATAGACAGCCTGGACAAACAACTAATTGAGTTATTAGGCAAACGCATGCGGGTGGTTGATGCTGTGGGCAAGTACAAGGCGCTGCACAATATACCAGCACTGCAACAAAGCCGTTTTGATGCTATACTTCAAAAAAATATTGCCATGGGCAAAACGTTCAATCTTTCAGCAACGCTTATAACCGAAGTAATGAACGCCATACATAAAGAGAGCCTTGGCAAAGAAGGCGCTGTTGGCGCACCTGTCACAACCCATTAAAGCGGCGCTCTATTGCTCACCAATCGATCGTCGTTTCACCATTCACCTTTCACTTTTAATATCTCCAGCTTGTTAGGTCCGCGCCTTTAGGCGCCCAGGTTTTTACTTCATCCGCCCATTTGTTTATATACATCTGGTGGTAACGCAGGCGGCTTATGTAATTGGGATTGTTGTGGTCGCCGTTCCAGCAATGTTCGGCCCTGTCGCCATAATCAACCTGGCAATCGCAGCTGGGGTTTTGCAATTTCTTCAGCATATCCTCCGCGGTATATACCGCATTGTTAAGGTAGTAGCTGTCCATGTCGCCAACGTAAATATGTATCTTCCCTTTTAGCTTATCGCCAATCGTTGCCCAATCGCGCTGTATAATACGGGTAAGGTCATAGTGGTCTCTCCAATAAGCAGCCACCGACGAATCAATAGCTCCTGTGTATTTATCAAATATGCGTTTAGGGTACCCGTCGTCGCCCATTGGCGAAAACACGGCTTCCCAAATATCAAACTGGTCTCCGCTGCGGCTATGCGTACCAAGGGCAAGCTCGCGGTGGTTCATGCTTTCTACGGTAGCGCTTATATGCCCTAAATAATCACGGTACGATGGGCGTGGCGTTTTTCTAAAATCACTTTCAACAAAATAAGCATCTTTATTATTGTAAATGTCTACGGTAGTATAATGATGAAAGTCTACAGGGTCGGGGCAGGATGCATAACACCCGCCATATTGGTCAGGATAAAAAACCTGCACCGCCAGCGCTTCCCAACCACCGGTTGAACCACCATATAAAAACCTTGCCCAGCCTTGCCCAATGCCGCGAAAGCGCTTTTCTATTTCGGGTATAAGTTCAAAGGTTATGGCATCTCCGTAAGGCCCCAGGTTCTCAGAGTTTACCGCATACGAATCATCGTAATAAGGGTTAGCATGGGTTATTTTAACGGCCAGTACCCTCGGGAAGTTTGGGCCCGTCCATTGCTTGTAAAATGCATAGTTTTCCTGTTGCACTATTTTGTTGTAGCCTGTTATCCTGAAACGTGCGCTGCTGTCAGGCTTTAAATTCTCGTCAGGCGGCGTTGTGCGAAACCCGTCAAAATCGTGCTCAAAATGGTCGTGCATAATAGCCAGCGGATATTTTACATTAGAATGTTCATCAAACCCCTCGGGCAATAATATTTGTGCGCCTATGTACATGGGCCTTCCCCAAAACTCAGTAAGCAGTTTGCTTTGTATTTTTATGTGCTTAATATATTTGGTGTCTTTCGCATCTTCTATTGGTGGAATAATGCTGTTAATGGTAAGGCTTACTTCATTAGACCTGCGCGGGTCAAAATGAATTTTTACAGGTGCGGAATAAATATTGCCCGGCGCTTCGTTCCAGTGTTGCCCTTCACCCCTGTCCATCGGCAGCTTTACTGTACGCCCGTTCTTTAAATGAAAGGTTTCATATTTATGCAACAATACCTGCACGTAGTAATCACCTGCAGGCACATCGCTTAAACGTTCAATGGGGTAACCAAAGGCATGTATGTCTACCAGTTGCGGCGTGCCCGGCTGCCAGTTTTCCACATCAACACCAAATACCAGTTGCGTTTGGGCCGCATCACTTATTTCAAAGCGCGGCTCAGCTTTATCGTTGTTGCTCAGCAGCAACAGCAGGCGGCCGTCAAGCGCCATAGTATGCAGCGAGGGGCTGATATGCACCCTGAATGTTTGCGCATTGCACCACAATACTGCCAGCATTGCCGGCAGGCATACAAGTAGTTTTCTCATGTATAGGTATTTGATGCTACAATATACAAAATTCTATTCTACGGCCCGGTTAATAAACATTACCAAAGGCTGCAGCGTTTCAAAGGCGGTCCCAATTTTTTTAAGCAGGTCTTTGCCCGTAAGTTCGGTCTCTGTCAGCGGCTGCATGGCAATAAAATTTTTAAACTTTATATACTCAATAGCGGGGTTATCTTTTTCGTAGCCTTTGGGCTCCCTGCTAAGCACACTGTCTTCACCCTTATACAGTTCTTTATAAATGCTTACAAATTTTTTACTGCCGATTATGCTTTTAAATTCATCAAACCCGTAATCTATCTCCTGCCGCACTTTTTTAAGGTCTTCCGGCTCGGGCATCCATAGGCCACCGCCCACAAAGCTTTCGGTACCGGGTTCGCAATGCAGGTAGTAGCCCGCAAAAACGCTTTTTTTACCACCCCGGTTAAAGCTGGCGCCAAAGTTTGTTTTATACGGTGTTTTGTCTTTACTAAAACGTATGTCGCGGTTTATGCGAAAAGTGCAGTCTTTAGGTTGAAGGCTTGCAATGTGCTCGTCTTTTTTGCCATGCATCTCAATTACCTTTTGCACCAGCCCCGCAAAATCAGCTTTGGCTGCATCATATTTTTTACGGTTGGCATCAAACCACTCTTTATGGTTGTTCTTCTTAAGGTCTTTTAAAAATTGTATTGTAGCAGTTTGTAACATACCTGTTGTTTTATAATATCATTACATTCATTCCAGCAAATATAAGTTGCTGAACTTTTGCACAAGCTTAGTGTGTTACACTGCAGCTTACAAAAATTTCTTCGTCAACCCAACCTTTCACTTAACGGCCATCGTTCATTACAGTATCAATTATAACAACTATCTTTTTATGAAAGCCCTGTTGCCTTTAATACTTATTGTTTTTGGCCTTTTTTCAACCTCGTGCCAAAGAGAAGCTTCACAGCCCGTTGTTACCTATGGCGGCGGCGATACTTTACCCGGCAAGTTGCTGGTACGGTTTGTTAATACCTGGACAAATGTATCAACAAACGCTTTAGACAGCACAGTTACGGAGTATACCTATGATGCAGCCAACAAGCTTATAAAAACACAGGTTATTGGCGATTTACCTATATTTTACCTGAGAGATGCACAGGAAAGGCTGGTTGCCATAAAGGCGCCATTTAGCAATGGTGACACAGGCTTTACAAAAGTGTTTTACACAAATCCAACATCAACGCAGGTAAATTATACACTGTATGGTACAGCAAACGCCGCAGCGAAGCCCGACAGTATGGCGTTTACTTATAGCGGTAGCCATGTTAACAGTACCAGCTACTTCAGTTTGGCTTCAGGAACCGCGCAGTTGCAGTATTACCAGCTATGGCAGTTTGATACAAACAACAACGTTACACAGCTACAGGTTTATATGGGCGACAGTACTTATAACATTGGCTACAGCTTTAATTACGATAGTAAAACTAACCCGCAATACTGCGCAGACGACGGAAGGCTGCCTGTTGAATGGGGTTATATTGTATCGCCCAACAACGTGGTAAAGCAGTATAATTTTTACACCAGTACAACTACGCCTGATAATTATATTACAGGTACATTTACGTATAACAGCAACAACCTGCCCGTAACAGGCAGCTACTTAAACTCGCAGGGTGGGGCTGTGCCAACAACGGGTATGTATTATTATTACCAGTAGCGTAATACTTATAATTGGAATAATGTTCTTCATAATCCCGTTGGGCCCTTCTCCGCGGGGAGAATGGGATAAGGGATGAGGTGTTTAAGTAATGTTAGCACATAGATTTTTTGTAATTTTTAACCCTTAGTACTTTTTATTTGAGCGAACTGCAACAACTTATACAACAATGTGTGGCCAACAACAGGCGCGGCCAGGAAGAGCTTTACCTTAAGTTTTACCCTGCACTGTTTGCCTTATGCAAAAAGTTTTTTGCCGACGGCCACGAGGCATTGGATGCTTTAAATGATGGCATGCTTAAAGTGTATAAAAACATTGGCGGCTATAACAATACCAAAGGCGACTTTTTTAACTGGATGTACACCATTGTGCGCAATACCGCTATTGATAAGCTTAAAATAAAACGGCAGCCATTTACCGCTGAACTAAACGACAACATACAAAGCAGCTTTACCGATAACCCGGTTGCAGGGCTTGAGTGGAAAGATATTTATAAGCTGCTTGATGCGCTGCCGCCAGCCACGCGCGCCGTATGCAGCCTTTTTTACCTTGAAGGATTTAGCATTAAAGATATAAGCGGGCGGCTAACTATGAGCGAAGGCACGGTAAAATGGCATTTAAGCGAAACAAGGCATAAACTTAAACCGGTTTTAAAAAGCTACTACTCATAAAAATGGAGAACAGCAAAATAAATGATCCATCAACCAACCAAGGCAATCTTTTTGCCGGCATGCCGCCACCCGCGGATGCCTGGCAAGACATGTGCCGGCGGCTGGATGATGAAATGCCTGTAGCAGGCGGCCTGCCGTTACCCGGTGGTATTATTAATGTTAGCAACCGCATGCGGTATAGCATTACCTGGTTGTTTGCCCTGCTGTTGTTATTAACATTTTGGCAGGATGACATTAATCGCCTGAACCATAGCAATAACAGCAGCAGCAATAACATTGGTAAAACACCTGGCAATACAATTATATCCCAGCCCGAAGTTATAACCGGCAACAGCAATACACCGGTAGATACGGGCCAAAGAAAGAATGCCACCACCACACAGCCCACAAATATTACCAAAATCGCAACAGCTAATCGCACCAACAATACACGCAGCACAATTACTGCCGCAAGCAAAAAAAAGCATATAGTACCGGTTAACAGCAACGCGCAAAAACAATCCGTAAAACCTGGGCAGAGTAATGCTATAACACAAAGTGCGGGTGGGCAACCGCAGTTGCAAGCCAACACCAATAACACTATTAATAAGCCGGCAGAAACAACAATTTCAAAGAGCGAAAACACACCGCTACAACCAACCCCTAAACCGCAACCCGCAACCGCAAAAAGTATTGAACCGCCCACCCCGCCTGCTGACACCACCCGGCAATGGCAGGCCGGGCTATGGTTTAAGGCGCAGCTACCTTTTAGCAGCTCCCAACATTATTTTGCCGGGCCAAATGGCTCGTCACAATCGTGGCGCATATTGCTGCCGGGCGCATGGATAAGCTACCAGTACGGCAAACACCTTTTTGATGTAGAGGTAAACCCTTTTGCATCAACAGTATATAACCCTAAATCCTTTAGTATAACCACTATTTTGGTAAACGGGCAAACGTTGGTAACCAAAACAGAAAAGCTAAATAAAACCTTTGGCGCCTCTTTATCAGTTGGCTACAGCTACAATGTAAACAGCAACTGGTGGGCTGGCGGCAGGTTACAAACAACCCTTATAAACAATGGCGTAGCATCAAGCAGATTTGCACCTGCTAACCTTTTTAATGACAGAACTTTTGGCCCAATAAGTTCAGCCGATAAAGCTAACATCGAAAAAATACAGGTTAAGCTTGACGCAGAACTGCTGTACAAAGCCAGTTATTGGGCAGCCGGCCTGCGGGCAGGCGTTTATTTCTCTCCATCGGTTATAAAAGGTCAAAATATCAGCAACCCGCTTGAAACGGAACTATTTTTCACGTGGCGTTTGTGGCAACATATTAAAAAGTAAAAGTTTGGACTACTTAAAAGAGTAGCGTTTGGTAACATCCCTTCCTCATTCCTGTGCGAAGGGATATTTTTTTAACGCTTCCACCAGTCCAATTTTGCCCTGTTTTCCAACCAAACCTGGCAACATCCTGCGTAAAACACACTCGAAAGGAGGAAAAAGGAGGAATCTAAAACACCTCTTTCAAACCATAAAGCGCTCATTTTCAATCACATTGTCCATTAACAACCTAAAAATCGTCAAACAATTCAATTATATCAATTTGACTTTTAAAATATACTATTCTCCATAATCCCCTCGGGCCTTCTCCTCGCGGAGAAGGCCCGAGGGGATGAGGCGATGACCAAAGGCGTAGGCATATTTTTGATGTCTAATTGGTATCACAATTCCCCCCAGCCGTTTTACCACAAAGGCCACCAGAAAAAACATTACACCATGTTTACAAAAAAGCTTCTTTAAACTCTTATCTCCTTTCTTTGTTAAACTTTGTTTTTTGCGTAGACATGTACCAAACGGAGGAAAAAGTCCAAGGGACTCCTATTGAGGAGGAAAATGGATGCAGCCATTTAAGCTAATAATTAGTTTATTATCAAATAATTATAGCTTTTTAACTTCGCTGAGAACACATTTTCGTTGAAAAATTCAATTAGGCTTACCCTTAATATTTTATCAAAGAACGCTGCATATTTCCCCGCAGCGGAAAACATGCTTAGCGGCCTTACTTATACCCTACAGGAGACTTATTTTTTCCTTAGCGCTTTTTGCGTCTTTGCGGGAAACAAAACTTCCCCATTGGGAAGCCGGCAATTCTTGGCCCTTAAACCAAACAGGGCCAACTTATAAATATAAAAAAACCGAAAGTGTCCGGTGTTTTGGGGAAGTTTTTTTGAAAAAGTTTTGCACACATTGGTAAGCCGCATTTTCTCAAAGGACTAAAGGCTCAAAATATTATCGGGATTTTTGCGAGTATTGGATTTTACCTTGCTCAGCTTTTGTGTCTTTAAAGGTTTTGCCATGGACTTACTAAAGTTACTTTAAAAACGAGGTTGTGTGAAAAAACTTGGAAAAACTGAATCGCCATTTGTAAATGCAAGAAACGATATGTATATTGATTTATCAATTTTGAATAATAAAAACCGTAATATATATTCGATGCCGGTAAAAGCTATTCCAGAAAATAAATTCTATTCTTACAATGTCTTACAATCACCTATGGCGACTATGATAGGTGAGGAAATCGAATGGTACCAAGATGAACAAAATAACCTTTTGGGAACTGTTATTCGCGATAAAATTGACAAAGATTGGAGTTATGTAATCATGGCATCGGAAAGCGGTGGCCAATTTAGAGCAATTGATGTAAATGCCTCGATTCAATCTCCTGATATCGCAAAGACTGAACTTATTTATAAAATGACGGAGTTAAGCCGTGTCGGCGAATTCAAAGAAGAATTATATAAAGAGCCGAACTCGTCAGACGAAATAGAAAAGCAAGCGATAGTCTTGACTACTATTAACGAAGAAGTAAAAAGTTATTTGAAAAAACATCCCGAAAAATTATATGATTTAACCCCAAGAAAATTTGAAGAGCTAATTGCCAGTATTTTAGAGGATTTAGGTTTTGAAGTAAAGCTTACCAAAAAGACAAGAGATGGAGGAAGTGACATTATTGCAAGCATCAAAAATTCAGTCACAAGCTTTCTGATTCTAGTAGAATGCAAAAAATATTCTCCAGACAATAAGGTAGGCGTAGGTATAATACGAGAAGTAGCAGGTGTGCACAGCTCCAAGGAGCCCTCTAAAAGCATTATTGTCACAACAAGTTTCTTTACTAAAGACGCGCAAAAGGAAGCGGCTCATTATAAAGATAAACTAGATTTAAAAGACTATAATAACTTGAAAGAATGGCTAAAACAATATTAGTCGTAGGTTAACCAATGTCGTTCGGCAAATTAAATTATTTTTTGCCGCCGACTTGAGGTTTGAAAAAATCGGCTGATAAAGCTTGCATAAGCGAAAATTATGTTGTATATTCTAGTTTTACAAAGCTATGTTGCATATAACTTCCATACAATTTAATAACTACAAGTGCTTTCATCGCTTTTCAGTTACACTAGATAGTTTTAATATACTTGTTGGGCCGAATAACGCTGGTAAATCCACGGTAATAGGCGCATGTAAAATACTCGCTGAGGGGATAAAAAAGGCCCGTGCCAAGAAACCAATTTATACAAAGGATTACAAACGCGTCGCGGTGTTAGGCTATGATATCGACCTTGAATTGGTACCTATCGCCACCGAAAACGTCATTTACAATTATTTGGAGAATGAGGTAACCTTCGTAGAATTTAAACTATCGGATGATGCAACACTGACACTCATTTTTCCAGAAGCAAGGAAGTGCTTCTTTTACCATAAATCAGAAAAGATTGTTATAAAATCCCCAAAAGACTTTAAGCAATGGGTTAATCTTGACATTGGCTTTGTACCGGTACTAGGTCCGGTTGACCATGAAGAAAAGCTATATCAAAAAGAAGCCGCAAGACAGGCCTTGCTAGCATACACCGCCTCTAGGAATTTTCGTAACATCTGGTATCATTACAATGAAAACTTCGAAGAATTCCAACAACAGATACGGGCCACTTGGCCGGGGATGGACATTGAGCGTCCATACGTAGATACATCTGGGAAAGATCCCTTACTGTTTATGTTTTGCCCGGAAGAACGCATGCCACGGGAAATATTTTGGTCTGGGTTTGGCTTCCAGGTCTGGTGCCAGATGCTTACTTACATTATTCAAAACAAAAACGCATCTCTTTTCATCATTGATGAACCAGATATTTACTTGCATTCGGAACTGCAAAGACAGTTGCTTGGCATTTTAAGGGAACTCGGCCCAAACATCATTATTGCAACACATTCTACTGAAATGATTAGTGAAGCGGAGATGAGTGAATTGTTGGTTATAAACAAAAGGAATCAATCTGCAAGAAGAATCAAAGATCCATCAAAACTAAGGGATATATTTCAGGTATTAGGCTCTAATCTTAATCCTGTGATGACGCAGATTGCCAAATCAAAGAGAGTATTGTTTGTTGAAGGAAAAGATTTTTCACTTTTGTCCAAGTTCGCGAGAATCTTGCACCAAGATGCAGTCGCAAATCGTAAAGATTTTGCCGTAATACCAGTGGATGGGTTTAACCCTGCCGCACTAAAGCCACTTAAAGAAGGAATAGAAATGACTATCGGTTCGGGTATTTTATCCGCTGTCATTTTTGACCGTGATTATCGCTCTGATAAAGAGGTGGAACAGGTAAAAAATGACGTAGCTGCGGAAAACAAGTTTGTGCATATCCACCGTTGTAAAGAGTTAGAAAATTTTTTAATTGTACCCGACGCTATTGAAAAAGCACTTCGGGAACGTGTGAAGGAGGCGAACCGCAGAACAGGAAGTACTACTGAGTTCCGGCATAATATCCACGAGGTATTTAAGGATATCTCCAACCAATTTAAATATCCTGTGCAGGCGCAATTGTCTTCGCACAGGGAAAAGTTTGCAAAGTCGGCCGGCGGCGCTGACCTGGCAGTAATAAAAGAAGACATTTTGCGTGAGTTTGATGAAATTTGGGATAATCTTCTGATGCGGTATACAATAGTGCCAGGCAAAGATTTTCTTTCAAGCGTAAATACTTGGGCTCAGGAAAACTATAAAGTCTCAATCACACCTGCAAATATTATCAATAGCTTGTCAAAGATATCAGTGCCCGCTGAAATGGTTGCTCTTATCGAGCAAATAGAGAAGTTCAGGAATCTCCCAGTGACTGATTAACGGTAACCTAATCATGCTTAGCATATAAATAGTGCAAAGACGTTAACAATTTTCAATGAATTTATAGTTCTTTTCATTGTACTAATTATTACTCCTCTTTCCCTTGAGCATTGGAAATTGACCATTTTGCATTTTATCCCCCCATCACCTTCATCCTGTGCAGCACACCCCACTAGTTAAGCTCTTCCACTACTTTCTCAGGCGAGTTGTTCCTCCACGTCCTTTTAAAATACACTTTGAACATCAAAACTAAAACACGCCCATACGATATTTCCCCCTTTCCAGATTGCAAAACACCACATTTTTATGTTTGCAGTTTTCTAATGTTTGCAAATCCGTAGTACAACTGTGCGCGTAAGTAAAACTACATGCAGCATCAATAAAATTGCTGCATCACACTAATAACATGTGTTGTTTAAAAAATAAGTACACAGCATGCGTGTTAGTTGCACAAAGGGTTATGATGCCCTCATTTAATGATCATAAAAAATAATGTTATGAAAAAATTTAAGTTATCCATTAAAGTATTGCTATTGAATGCAATATTGGTTTTCGGCGGAAAAACGTACGCACAACAAGACCCTATGGTAGGCGGGGCCGCAATGTACCCTACAAAAAATATTGTTGAAAATGCAGTTAACTCAAAGGATCATACTACGCTGGTGGCAGCGGTAAAGGCTGCAGGCCTTGTAGAAACGCTGGAAGGTGATGGGCCTTTTACTGTATTTGCGCCAACCAATAAGGCGTTTGATAAATTGCCGGCAGGTACAGTAGAATCGCTGGTTAAACCTGAGAACAAGCAAAAGCTAACAACCATACTTACCTACCACGTTATTGCCGGCAGAATTGATAGCAAAATGCTGATGGACTGGATTATGAAAGGAGGCGGAAGCTATACTGCAAAAACAGTACAGGGTGGCGAACTTAAATTTTGGATGAAGGGCAAAAACCTTATGCTAACAGACGAAATGGGCAACATGGCAAAAGTTACTATTAAAGATGTATATCAAAAAAATGGGGTGATACATGTAATAGATACCGTACTTATGCCAAAGGGCTAAACGAAGGGTGTTTTTAATTAACGAAAACCGTTTCGGTATTATAACCGGGGCGGTTTTTTATTTTGAGAAAGCAAACCAAAATACCATGAAGGTTTTCTAAAACACAGGTGTGCGGAATAAATTTAACAAGCCAAAACCCGCATCGTCATGCTGATGCATATCAGCAACTCTATTCGCTTAGATCGTGTTTTGCAGGGATGCTGACCTTCGTCAGCAAGACGATACGGGTTCAGTTTGATTGATTAAATACGGCAAGGTGAAAATTGTGGGTTTCTTCCGTGCACTTATGTTTCCAAAAGCTTCAAGGTCTTAATAATATATCCTGTACTTATCGTATACGCAGCTTGTGGTGTTATGGCATTAATGCTGGCTGCTATTATACCAATTAGAATTTAAAACTACCTGGATTTCCTTCATAAATCTCGTCGGGCCCTTTAAGGGAAGGGGATAGGAGCCTGCCCGCCGTGGCAGGGGTGGGGTTACGCATCCACACTGTCATACACAATCACCTTCTCCCACAAATGCGAACACTCCGCAACAAAATTTAAATGTATAGGGTCAACCTGGTAGGCTGCCTGGTCTGCACCACTTTCAAATATTATCAACCACGATGCTGCATAGTCTTTTGCAATAACATCGCGGTCAGTATCTGCCGGTACGCCAATATGAAAATCTTTTATAGGCGGCGCTGTTGAAAGCTTGCGCAAACCCTCAATTAACTGCGCCTGGTGTTCTTTGTTACCTGCCTCTTTCAGAAAAAAATAAACGTGGTGGATGAAAATGTTTTTTAGTTCCATTATTTTAGTTTGAATGTTTTAAAGTTTGATTATTTCTTCGCACTATGTGCCCTTTAAACCAAAGGTTTTTCTTTTCTTTCGCTATGTGTTCCTATCACCCTATTGTGACTATGTGGTTAAAATACCGCATCACTTCGCACTATTCAAAAAATCCACAATCCCCTGGTACACCTGTTTCGCCACCAGCGCATGAAACGATGGTTTTAATATTTTCTTCTCGTCCTGCACGTTACTTAAAAACCCTATCTCAAGCAACGCATTGGGAAAATCAGTAGGCTGGTTAAGCAAAAAATTAAAGTTGCCCGTATTGCCATATTCAGCCATGCCTGCCGTCATCATCTCTTTTAAAATAAAAGTGCTTAACGGCCTAAAGCCAATATGCTTATAATAGGTGCTGCTGCCTTTCACATCAGGGCCGGCATCATTTAAATGCAGGCTAACCAATATATCAGGTTGTTGCTGCTGTAAAAATAATACACGGTCTGTATTGCCAAAGGTAGTATCGTCTGTACGCGTCATTATCACATCTTTCACCCCTTTGCTTTTTAAATAGGTTTTTAATGCTTTGGCAAACAGTAAGGTGTAGTCTTTCTCATTTATATGGCTGGTAACACCTTCGGCCCCAACATTGGTGCCACCATGCCCTGCGTCAATAGCAATACGCAGCTTTTGAATGTTTAAGTCTGCGGGTTGCCGCTTAACCGCCACTACAAGGTAATTGCCTTTATATAAAATGGTATAGCCCCAATGCTGCTGGTGTTTTAGCTCAATAGTTACGCGCACCACATCGTCCTCTACCTGGTTAAAATATACGTTCTTAATTTCCTTTATACTGGTAAGTTGTGTTATCCAGTTGGTGTTGCTTTCAATACCGTATATATCTATCATTATTTTAGCCGGCGTAATTTCCATCCAGCTTTTATACGGCAGCCGTTCATCCATGCTTATAAAAAGTGAGTCATGCTTGCCGGCCTTTCCGGTATCCGGCTTTTCCTGCCAGCTTTGCGTTAAGTAAAATGATTTAAGGTGAGATACCGTGTCCCGCTGAACATCTGCTTTGGCAAGGTAGGCCGTATGGTATTTACTAAGCTGCACCTGGTACAGGCTGCCCACACTGTCAATAACCTTAAGCAATACATTGGTATCAATATAGCCCTCTTTAGCACTGCCCAGCCGGTCTTGCCCAAGGCTGTAAGCCAGTTGGGTAAGCTTGCCTTTGCTGCGCGCCAGCCAAAAGCCCGGCGGCTGCCCCGGTGGTAAATTAATGGTTTGGGAGTGGCATGATAACACACTGCAAACTACCCATGCCAACAAAAGGTATTTCATGCAATGAAGATAATTAAAACCATTAAGCAAAATTCACAGTTTAACAAACGATAAATTACACTGAAAGATATTATCCACTGATGAAGCTATGGCTGACACATACTGATGAAACTGATGAAAAAACCTTGCGGGTTTATTTTGTTGGGTTTGTAATGCGTTTAAAACCCACATAACTTCTGTGTACTGGCCGCCGCTGGCGGCCAACCTGCCTGCCGGCAGGCTCAATGTAACTCCGTAAAACAACTCCGTGTAACTCTGTCGTGTTTTCACAAACCGCAGGCTTCTTTCAAAATATTTTACCTAATTTTCTTGCTTCAAACATCAAAACTGCCTGCCATGGTAATCGTAATTACTCAGCTTATTATTTTATTAACCATGATACTTATTGGCACACGGCTAAAAGGCATCGGGCTGGGTGTAATGGGTATGGTGGGCCTGTTAATTTTCGTGTTTGTTTTTCACATGCACCCTACTGAGCCGCCGCTTGATGTAATGCTTATAATTATGGCGGTAGTAACCACGGGTGCTGCTATGCAGGCCGCAGGCGGCATGGATTACCTGGTAAGCCTTGCGGAGCGTGTTATTCGCAGCAACCCTGCGCGGGTTACGCTTTATGCCCCTGTTACCGTTTTTTTCCTGTGCCTGTTTGCGGGCACCTCGCATATAGTATATTCAGTAATGCCCATTATTGCAGAAGTATCGGCCAAAAAACGCATACGGCCCGAAAGGCCCATGAGCATTTCCGTTATCGCATCGCATATTGCACTTACCGGCAGCCCTATGAGCGCCTGCACCGCAGCGCTGGCGGGCATATTGGCTTACCCTGCAGCGGCGGGGGATATTATGAAGATATGCATACCGGCCTGCTTTATAGGTATGGTAGCTGGTGCAATAAGTGTTTGGAAGATGGGAAAAGAACTGCATGATGACCCCGTATTTTTACATAAAATGAATGACCCATTGTTTGCAGCATCAGTAGATGCATCTGAAGCCGGAATAAAAAAAACAGTAAAACCCGGTGCAAAAACGGCGGTGCTTATTTTCACCCTGCTTATTTTATCAGTTATTATGTTCGGCATATTTCCATCGCTTATACCAAAAACAAATGCAGGCACATTAAACATGATGATAAATGCCGATAACACATTAAAGATGCCTACGTTAATTATTCTGCTGGCGTTAACTGCAACGGCGCTTATTATACTTGCCACTAAAACAAAAACAATTGACGTGGGCAAAAGCAGCCTGTTTACAGCTATGGGCACAGCAACCATTTGTGTGTTTGGCATAGTGTGGATGAGCAGCACTTTTATAAGCGCCAACCAGGATATTATAAAGCATGTTTTTGGCGATATAACCAAAGACCACCCATGGACGTTTGCCATCGCCATTTTTATAATGGGGGCATTTATTTTTAGCCAGGCAGGCACCACCAAAACTATGATGCCGCTTGCTGTTACATTGGGCATAGCCAGCCCGGCATTAATAGCCATGTTTCCCGCAGTGAACAGCGATTTTGTTTTACCCGGCTACCCAACATTATTAGCCGCTGTTGATTTTGACAGAACAGGCACCACTAAAATTGGCAAGAACATTTTAAACCACAGCTTTCTGCGGCCGGGCATAGTGGCGATTGTCGTAGCCATTGCAGCTGGGTTTGCATTGGAAAAGATATTGTTATAACAAACCCCCTCCGTCACCTAAAGGGGGACTTTGATGGAGGAGATGATGGAGAGTTTCACTTTGGCTAAAGCCAAAGTGAATTTTAAATTGTAAACCACCTCAAGATTCCATAGCAAAAAGATGAAAACATTTGATGAGAAAAGCCTCGCTACCTATTGCAACAAACTCGCTGCGAAAGACGAACACCTGCAAGCTATTATTACCGCACATGGCTACCCGCCATTTTGGAACCGCACCGCAACATTTGCTACACTAATACATATTATACTGGAGCAGCAGGTATCGCTGGCATCGGCAAAAGCAGCCTTTTTAAAATTGCAGGAAAAGATAGGCCATATAGAGCCAGCAAAACTGTTGGCGCTTACTGATGAGGAAATGAAGGCCTGCTACTTTAGCAGGCAAAAAATTATATATGCAAGGCACCTGGCAATGGCCATTGTAAATAAAGAACTGGTAGTGGAAGACCTTGAGCAGATGAGCAATGATGACATACGCGCCTTACTTAAAAAACTAAAAGGCATCGGCGACTGGACGGTAGATGTGTTTTTGATGATGGTGCTGCATCGTACAGATGTTTTTCCACCGGGTGATATTGCTTTAATTACAAGTATTAAAGAGGTGAAAGGCCTGCCTAAGGACACACCACGCGATACCCTGCTGCAAATTGCCGAAGTATGGAAGCCTTACAGAACAGTGGCTGCGTTTTTATTATGGCACGCTTACCTAAAGAAAAGAAATCAATCATAAAAATTGCTGATTTTGGGATGCACAGATTTGGTGATTGAAGCGTTGAGCAAATGCTAAAATAAATGCAATATGATGATTGATATAAGCCCGTATGCCGAATTAAAAAGGTCGGCATCTCATCGTCATGCTGAGTTTATCTCAGCAACTTATTCGCTATTTACAGCAAAGCATCATGCTACTTTTTATCGCATCCGTTACTTCTTAAAGCAATAACATACCTGCATGTCATCTTAGCCAGATCCCAAAATCCCCAAATCCCAAAATCAGCAATAAAAAGCTTTAAAGATCATCATACTCATACAGCGGATCAATGTGGGTATTGCTATCCATTTCAAACACAGGCTTTATAATACCATTGTTTAAGCCATATACCCAGCCATGCAGTTGCGGGCGTTGCTCATGCTTCCATGCCCGCTGAATAATAGATGTTTTTGCAAGATGCATTACCTGCTCTTTAACATTTAATTCAACAAGCCTGTTGGTGCGTTGCTCTTCATCTGTTATTGCTTCAAGTTCATCGGTGTACAGGCGGTACACATCTTTTATATTGCGCAGCCACATATTTAGTACCTGCTTATAATCATGGTTGCCCATTGCGGCTTTAATGCCCCCGCAGCCATAATGCCCGCATACAATTACATGCTGCACCTTAAGATGCACCACGGCATACTCAAGTACGCTAAGCAGGTTAACATCAGTATGTATTACAAGGTTGGCAATATTGCGGTGCACAAAAATTTCACCGGGCTGCGTGCCGGTAATTTTGTCGGCAGGTACGCGGCTGTCGCTGCACCCTATCCATAAAAATTGCGGAGTTTGCAGGTGCTCCAGCCGTTCAAAATACCCCGGGTCTATTTGTACCTGTTCTTTGGCCCAGGCCTTATTTTCCAGTAAAAGTTTCTCGTATGGTGTCATAGTTAATGGTTTATGCCGGTAATAATTCGGTTTGTTTTATAATTTTAATACTCCCTTGCGTTACTGTTTTCTTTATTTCTACCCTTATGCTTTTTAGGTGTGCATGCTTTAAAAAGTGGTTTATCACTTCAATCACATCTTTATCTATAAAATCAGCCCTTGAAATATCAATCATCACGTATGCATTTTCCGGAACCTCCTCCAGCTTTTTCTTCAGCAAAGGTTTGTTTAAAAACGATACATCTTTACGCAGGCGAAAAAGATATTTGTTTTCGTCATTCACCACAAATAACGCGGTTTTAAAATTACTGCGCATAACAAAGAACAGCCCTATACCTATGCCGATAACAATACCTGTTAAAAGGTCTGTAAATATAATAGCCAAAATAGTAGCAGCAAACGGAATAAACTGGTCAAAGCCCTTTTTATACAATTCTTTAAAAATAGAAGGTTTTGCCAGCTTATACCCTGTGTATATTAAAATGGCTGCAAGTGCAGACAGCGGTATAAGGTTTAGCACTGATGGAATAAACGCCACGCACAATAATAGCAATACACCATGCGTAATAGCCGACATTTTGGTTCTGGCGCCCGCATTGGTGTTAGCCGAAGTTCTAACCACTACTGATGTTACGGGCAACCCGCCCAGCAAGCCAGACACTATATTACCCACACCCTGCGCCTTAAGCTCGCGGTTGGTTGGCGTTACACGTTGCAGGGGGTCAAGTTCGTCAGCAGCCTCAATATTTAGCAGTGTTTCAAGGCTTGCAACAATAGCTATGGTTAAACCTGCGGTCCATATGGCAGGTAGTTTCAGGTAGCTAATGTCAGGAAAGGTAAAAAAAGTAAAAAAGCTTTTAGCATCGGTTGCCACGGGTATGCTAACAAACTGGCCTGCTTTTAAAGCAAGTTCTGTATTGGTTGTAAATAATTGGTTAAGCACAACACCCGCCAAAACCACCACCAGCGGCGCAGGTATTACCTGGAATATTTTTGCTTTTTTTGCTAATACTTTATCCCACAACATGTAAATAGCCAGGCAGCTAACACCTATAATAATGGCCAGCGGGGTAATTTTATTTACCGCGTTAAACAGCTCGCTAAAAGTGTTGCTGTTATCAACCTGTATAAACTGGTAATCGCCTTCATAATCTTTGTCGTAACCGGCAAGGTGGGGCAACTGTTTTAAAATAAGTATTATACCTATAGCGGTAAGCATGCCTTTAATTACACTGGCAGGCACATAATCGCCCAGCACGCCGGCCTTAATAAAACCTAATATTACCTGCACAACGCCCGCTATTACAACGCTTAATAAAAATGCCTCGTACACGGGCATTTTACCTATGGCAACAGCAACTATAGCAGTTAAGCCTGCCGCAGGGCCGCTAACGCTTAACTGCGAGCCGCTTAAACTGCCAATAACAATACCGCCAACCACACCGGCTATTATGCCTGAGAACAGCGGCGCGCCCGAGCCTAACGCAATACCCAAACATAAAGGCAGGGCAACTAAAAACACAACTATAGATGCAGACAGGTCGTGCCTGAAAAAATTCTTCATGCAATAAATTTTTCTTGAATTGAATAATAAGATGCTCAACACACCACGCCAAAGCGCGACGCATTGAATAACAAAATGCATTAAAACTTATCAGGCAACATTGGGCGGCGGTGTGGGAATATCGCCTGCATGGCTGGCAGGTAAAGAAACAGCGAAATGAAAATACTCGCGGCTTATATTTAAAAATGAGGACGATACTGCCAGGCCGGGTGGCAGTATAATATGGTGTTTTGAAAAATCAATTTTCGAAATGTCTTTGCCATCGTCAAAGCCATGTGGCAATTCTTCATTAATTGTATTACTTGACAGTAATGCCCCTAACTGCCTTACCGGCAACATTTGCGTTGCCAGCACCAGTAAGCAAAAAAAGGCTATTACATGTTTAAACTTCATACTGCGCAAAAATAGCGGCTGAGGGCCTTACCGCAATTGGCATAGAAACAGTTAACAAAAGTTTGGGGAAGAGGGTTTTGTGTTCTTTGTTTTATGTTGTGTGTTTTGTGTTTGGCAGCAATCCGCCACCCCCAGACAAATTTTGGCAGAATTGCTTGGGATGAAGACGAGAAAGGAAGAAACATAACCATACCGCACGTTATCGCAGAAAAAAACGCATTGGTTGTGTTGATGGAATTGCGCCTGTCCGCCGTGGCGGATGTTAATCTCATTCCCGCCTGCTTCGCCGGCACGTCAGCTTGCTTACTGCTACGAAACCTATTTATGCTGCTATTCCGCAGGCAGCCATAAGGGGCATAAAAAAACTCCGGGTAGTGTCCCGGAGTGAATGTTTTTGCAATGCAATCGTTGTGGCGCTCTTTAATTTTTGTTGCTGATAAATACAAATGGCTTGCTTCCCCTTTCGCGGATAGCCTGTTGAATTTTAAAAGGCTTTTGTATTATTTTGTAGCGGTTAACGTCAATTACTTCGTTAGCCCTGCAAAATGAAAAAGCATCTTCAACAAGGTACAATAATTCGTTTAGCTGCTCAACTTCCTGTTTAAGCTGCCTTGCGTTCATCGATACCTTTTTTGTAAGCACCAGCAAGTCTCTGTTTTGGGGATTCATGACTCGATCTGTTTTTTGCTCGTTCTTTATTCAAAGTTTAATTATCCAACCATACCTCGGTGCGATGGGCAACCACAGTTTTGACGGCCCCTGCCATACAAACCACGGCTACCTGAACATGAACTAATAACTATTGACATCACTAACAACAAAACGATTATATAGTTTACCTTCATTTTCATAACAACGATTTTTAAAATTAGATATATTTTATTATCAAATATTGCGCTAATTGAATTTTGAACAAATTTTAAGGTTGAAGAACGTATTGATTGCCCCGCTGGACTGGGGTTTGGGCCATGCTACCCGGTGTATACCCCTTATAAAAACTTTACAAAATTGCGGTTGCAAGGTAACAATTGCTGCGTCCGGCAACGTAAAAACCCTGTTACAGGCCGAATTTCCCCAAATTTCGTTTGTTCACCTTAACGGTTACAATATTCAGTATTCTACCTCAAAACGTTTTTTAGCATTAAAAATTTTAATGCAGGCACCTAAAATTATGTTATCTATCAGGCGTGAAAATACCTGGCTTCAGCAAATTATTACCGAAAGCGGGTTTGATGCTGTTATAAGCGATAACCGTTTTGGCCTGTACACCAATAAAATACCCTGCGTTTTTATAACCCACCAATTGCGTATACAGGCACCGTATAAATGGTTGCAAAACACAATTCAGCGTATTAACTACCGCTTTATAAACCGTTACAGCCAATGCTGGGTGCCCGACTTTGAGCAGGGCAACACTATTGCCGGTGAACTGTCTCACCCGCAACGGTTGCCGGCAGTACCGGTTAAATACCTTGGGCCACTTTCAAGGTTTAATGAAATGCCTGCTGCCCCAAACCAGGTTAAATATGCCTGGATGGTAATACTTTCCGGCCCCGAGCCGCAGCGTACCATACTGGAAAACAAGTTGCTTTCGGTTATTAAAAATCTTAAAGGCAATGTTTTGCTGGTGCGGGGTAAGCCCGGTAGCATTGAAACGATTGAGGCATCTGAAAACTGTACAATTGCCAACCACCTGCCCACCGGGCAAATGCTGCAGGCGCTGGCTGCCAGTGGTTTTGTGATAAGCCGCTGTGGCTACACCACCGTAATGGAAATGCTGATGCTTGGCAAAAAAGCCGTTTTTATACCTACACCCGGCCAAACCGAGCAGGAATACCTGGCCACCCACCTTTTTAAACAGGGCTGGTGTTACACCTGTACCCAGGATGATGACTTGCTGGAACATTTACACACGGCAGAAAACTTTACGTATAGCTTGCCTGTTTTAGCCAAAACTGCGTTGGGGCGGGTTGTGAAAGAGTTTGTGGTGAACGCGCCTGGCGCTGAAATCATGGTTAAATAGGGCGAAGTCCAATCCTGAAGGGATTGAATTTGATTAGCCCAGCATTTGTAATGCGGGGTAAAAATGCCATACATTCTCGTAACCCTGAAGGGGTTCAATGTTGGTGTATACTAATTATAAACATCAGGCATATATCTTCTCAATCTCTGCCTTGTATTTTTCCATTACCACTTTGCGCTTAACGCTCATTTTCGGCGTCATCTCGCCGGTTTCAAGGCTCCATTCTTTGGGCAGCAGCTCAAACTTTTTTATTTGCTCAACGTGGTTAAAGTCTTTGTTTATTTCGTCAACAATGCCCCTGTACTTTTTTATAATAACGTCGTTCTTTAAAATATCCTCGCGGGTGGTAAATGGCATGTTCTCATGCTTCATCCAGCTTTGCAAAAATGTAAACGAAGGCACAATTAATGCCCCTACAAATTTTCTTTCAGGGCCTACTATTAATGCCTGCTCAATAAAAGGGTTTTCTTTCAGCTTATTTTCCAAAGGCTGGGGCGCAACATATTTACCGCCGCTTGTTTTAAACAGCTCTTTTTTGCGGTCGGTAATTTTTAAAAATTTATTATCAACCCAAACACCAATATCGCCTGTATGCAGCCAGCCATCTACCAGGGCTTCGGCTGTAAGGTCGGGGCGTTTGTAATAGCCTTTCATTACGGTAGGGCCTTTTACACATATTTCGCCATCTTCGGCAAGCTTTACTTCAATGCCATCAATAGGCGGGCCAACGGTACCAAATTTATGCAGGCCGTCACCCATCCTGTTAACGCTTATTACGGGGCTATTTTCAGTAGGCCCGTATCCTTCAAACACGGGTATTTTTGCAGCATTAAAAATACGCAATAGTTTTTCCTGGCAGGCTGCGCCGCCGGTAACTATCAGTTTTATGTTATTGCCCAATGCCAGCCGCCATTTACTAAATACCAGCTTGTTGGCAATAGCAAGCTGCATGTTATAAAACATGCCACCACTAACGGTATCGTCGTACTTTTCACCCAAAGCAACACTCCAGAAAAATAGTTTCTTTTTTATGCCGGTAAGGTTATGCCCTGCGGTCATTATACGCTCAAATACTTTTTCAAGTAAGCGCGGCACTGTGGTAAAGGTGTCTGGCTTTACTTCGCGCAGGTTGTCGCCAATGGTATCAAGGCTTTCAGCATAGTATATACCTGTGCCGTTAAATAAATAAATATAAGTTATCAGCTTTTCAAAAATATGGTTAAGGGGTAAAAAGCTTAATGCCTTGTAGTCAGGATGCTCCTCAAACGGAAAGCTTTGCCTGCTCAGCAATACATTGCTTAAAATATTATTGTGCGTAAGCATAACGCCTTTGGGCGTACCGGTAGTACCCGATGTATATATTATGGTAGCAAGATTATTGGCGGTAATGGCAGCTTTTGATGCTTCTACTTTTTGTGCCAGTGCATCGTCGCCGCCTTTAGTTAAATCGCTCCAGTGCGATACACCGTTTATATAGTCAAACGAATAAATATTTTTTAAACAGGGCACTGCGGGTTGTATGGCAGCTATTTTCTCATACATCTCAGCACTGCTCACAAAAATATATTTAACCATCGCATCGTTCAAAATAAACTGTACTTCCTGTGGGTTTGTAGTAGGGTATAGTGGTACAAGCACAGCGCCTGTTTGCTGCACAGCCATATCCGTTATAACCCATTCAGGCCTGTTGTTACTTATAATAGCAATTTTATCGGTGCCCTCATCACTCATATCGTTGCCGCTTACGCCAAGGCCAAGCAAGCCTGCGCTCATTTTCTGTACAAGTTCTTTTACCTGCGCTGTACTGTTAGGTTGCCATATACCGTTAGTTTTACTAACAAGCATGTCATCCTTCGCAAATTTTGCAAGCTGGTAATCAATGCAATCAAATAGTCTGGTGGGTTGGTTCATATATAGCCAATCGTTATAAAACAAATATAAGTATTTAAGAGGCAATACAAATAAGGGGCATTTGTTAATAATCCTCTCATTTCGCCCGGTTCTAAAAATCCGTACTATCCAAAAAATCCTGCTAAATCTCCGTCTAAGTTTTTTTATAGTACCGCACCAACCATAATTAAGCAGTATTTTTAAACAGTACTTAAAACACCCGCCATGCGCATTAACTTACTTGCCTGCTTATTTATAAGTGTGCTGCCTGCAACATTGTTTGCACAGCAGCCGGTTGTTATGCCTTTGTGGCCCAACGGCGCACCAGGTTTTGAAAGCCGGAAAGATATTCCCGAAGAAGCAAAAGATTACTGGGTGCGGCATATTAACAGCCCCTCAATAGCCGTGTACCTGCCGCCTAAAGAAAAAGCTACGGGCGCAGCAGTGGTTATCTGCCCCGGCGGCGGCCATCGCCTGCTGGTGTATAATGCGGAAGGTGTTGAGCCCGCGCAATTTTTAAATAGTATTGGCGTAACGGCTATTGTTTTAAAATACAGGCTAGGCAGGGATACAGCTCAGCCATGGAATGTTGACATTCACCCGCGTATAGACGCCTATCGTGCTATGCGCCTTGTGCGCAGCCATGCAGCAGAATGGGGTATTGACACGGGCAGGCTGGGAATTATGGGCTTTTCAGCCGGTGGAGAGGTGGCCGATATGATTGCGTATACACCGGGTGCAGGTAATGCAGCTGCGCCAGACGCTGTTGACAGGTTGAATGGCAAGCCCAATTTTGAAATATTAATTTATCCCGGGCCGGGCTATATTCCAGATTCTATTCCCTCTAATACAGGGCCTGCTTTTTTACTGGCTGCCAATGACGACCCGTGCTGTTCAGAATCTACCATAAAACTCTTTCATTTATACCGCACAGCCAAAGTGCCTGTAGAACTGCACATTTTTACACAGGCAGGGCACGGGTTTAATATGGGCAACAGGTCAAAACTTTTGTCTATTAAAGGATGGCCGCAACGTATGGCAGACTGGCTGTCAGACAATAACCTGCTTAAGCCTGCCGCAAAATAGTAAACCGTTTTAGCAGCTATTTGTTTAATTCTAATGCATTGCCGGTGCAGCTTTGTTAAATGGCAACGCACAGTGTAGTTATTTTTGGCATGCCTAATGTGGCGTTAAACAGCAGTATTTTATTAACCTAAAAATTAAACTATGAGCGCACGAACAGCAACTTCACTCACCTATAAAATAGCAGGGGAACTGGAAGTTAACCGCCTGGGCTATGGCGGCATGCAGTTAACCGGCACCGGTGTTTGGGGCGAAGCAAAAGACCGTAACCTGGCAATAAGGGTATTGGAGGAAGCGGCGCAGAATGGCGTTAATTTTTTTGATACAGCAGACTCCTACGGGCCGCACACCAACGAGGTGCTGATAAATGATGCCATTAGTAAATACTACAATAATATAGTAGTGGCCACCAAGGGCGGGTTTGAACGAACAGGCCCAAACCAGTGGCATGTAAATGGCCGGCCTGAATATATTGCACAGTGTATAGAAGGCAGCCTGCACCGCCTGGGTAAAGAGCAAATACAGTTGTGGCAGTTGCATCGTGTTGACCCGCGTGTGCCGGTAGAAGAAACGCTGGGCCCGGTTGCAGAGGCTGTTAAAGAAGGTAAAATAAAACACGTAGGATTATCTGAAGTAGGTATAGCTGATATTGAACGCGCTCAAAAAGTATTACCCATTGTATCCGTACAAAACCTGTACAACCTTGCTGAGAGAAAATGGGAAGATGTGCTTAATTATACTGCACAGCACAACATTGCATTTATACCATGGTACCCGCTGGCTTCGGGGCCTGGTAAAATGAAAGGGAAGTTGAGCAGCATTGCACAAAAGTATAGTGCAACAACCGCGCAAATAGCATTGGCATGGCTGCTTAAACGCAGTGAAAACATTTTGTTGATACCGGGTACTAGTTCGCCCGAACATTTACACGAAAATTTGAAGGCTGCAGGTATTGACCTTGCCGAAGAAGATGTTGTTGCGTTAAATGGTAAGTAGATTGGGAATAGATGGAACGCAGATTGTCAGGGTGAACAGCATTTTAAAAAGCCATCAATGTTAATTTTTTATTGTCGTGTTAGTGGCAAAAGATTTGTAGCAATGCACGCACAAAATTTTTTCCCGCCCCATCGGGGCGAAACCCCGAATGGTGAATAATGATGAGCATTGAAAAAAATAACATCTTACCTTCTTCTTAAAAAATTAGCAGCAGCACGTTAACCACTGCTGCTGTTTTATTGTTAACTATGCAACACACTCTGGTTTACTATAAACTTTATTATATGCAATATGTAAGATTTGGCAATAGCGGCATGATGGTTTCGCGGTTATGCCTTGGCACTATGACCTATGGTAAACCTACCGAGCGCTGGCCCTGGGCTTTGAATGAAGAACAAAGCCGCCCTTTTATTAAGCAGGCGCTCGAGTTAGGCTTTAATTTTTTTGATACTGCGGATGTATATGCAGCAGGCGCCAGCGAAGAAGTGGTAGGCAAAGCCCTGCGTGATTTTGCCAAACGCGATGAAATTGTACTTGCTACGAAAGTTTTTAATGCAATGGGATCCGGCCCCAACGATAAAGGCCTTAGCCGTAAACATATAATGAGCGCCATTGATGCAAGCTTAAAAAGGCTGGGCACAGATTATGTAGACCTATACCAAACACACCGCTGGGATTACGACACACCAATTGAAGAAACGATGGAAGCCCTGCATGATGTTGTTAAAGCGGGCAAGGCGCGGTATATAGGCGCATCATCTATGTTTAGCTGGCAGTTTGCCCAGGCCCAGTATACAGCCCAATTGTATGGCTTTACAAAGTTTGTAAGCATGCAGCCACATTATAATTTGATATATCGTGAAGAAGAAAGAGAGATGATACCTTTTTGCCTTGATCAAAAGCTGGCGGTTATACCATGGTCGCCGCTGGCGCGCGGGCTGCTAACAGGCAAAAGAAAGAAAGGTGGCAACGAAACCGACCGCGCTAAAACAGACGCTTTTAGTAAACAAATATATGGCGGCAACGACTTTGATATAGTGAACCGCCTTGCGGAGGTAGCTGAACAAAAAGGTGTGCCTGATGCACAGGTAGCCCTTGCCTGGATATTGAACAAACCGGGCATAACAGCGCCCATTATAGGCGCAAGCAAGCCCGGCCATTTGGAAGATGCTGTTGCAGCTTTATCAGTTAAGTTAACTGCGGAAGAAGTAAAAAGCCTGGAAGAGTTGTACCAGCCGCACCCGGTGTTGGGGCATAATTAAAAAGCAATTTTTTTCTTTAACTATCCTTAAGTTTATTTGCCCCATTCTTTGCAATGGGGTCATATTGCTAATCATTTATACGGGTTTTAGCCCAACAGGACAAACTATTGCGGTGATTTTCTAATCTGAATCCATGTTTTCATACCTTCTTTTAAAGGGTTCATACCGCTTACCTCAATTACCGATAAAACAACAACAGTCACCGTAAAAAAATTGCCCGGGTTGTAGCTAAGATAGCCGAATTTAGATGAGTAAAAATCAGCAGGATAAAATTTAGGAGTAAGCTATAATCCAATGTTGGCAAGTCTTCTGGCCATATTCAACAATTGTTATTCTTCGTAGCTTTTGCAGCGGGGCTAACCTTAACTGTGTGCAAATATACCCGGTTAAACTTGTGCATGAAGGCTGGTTGCGCCTTAGTGGCTACATTAAACCCAATTTTAGTGTAAATTTGACACTCATACACATCTTAAATCTATAACCATGGCTTGCCACCAACAAAAGCTTTTACGCTTAACAATGCTGCCTGCGTTGCTGTTACTGGTTTTTATTACCGGCACAGCGCAAACACAAAGCAGAACAACTACACTGTTTACAAAAGACTGGAAATTTTACCTGGGTGACGATACAACCGCAAGGCTGGCAAATTATAATGATGCCAATTGGCGCAGCCTTGACCTGCCGCATGACTGGAGCATTGAGTTGCCCTTTAATGAACATAGCCCTGCCGGCACCGGGGGCGCCGCTTTAGACGGCGGAACAGGTTGGTATCGTAAAACATTTACTTTGCCGCAGGCAGACAAAACAAAAAAAATATTTATAGATTTTGACGGTGTATACCGCAACAGCGAGGTATGGCTTAACGGGCACTACCTTGGCAAAAGGCCGTATGGCTTTAGCAGCTTCAGGTACGAGCTTACGCCCTATTTAAATTATGGCGAAGACAAAAATGTAATTGCAGTAAAGGTTGACAACTCGCAGCAGCCAAACTCACGCTGGTACAGCGGTTCGGGCATTTACAGGTATGTGTGGCTGGTAAAAACCAACAATATTTTTGTTGACCATTGGGGTACGCATGTGCAAACGCCGCAGGTAAACGCTCAATCTGCAAGTGTTGTTATCAATACCAAAGTAAATAACAACAGCGGCAATGGTGCAGATGTAGCTGTTAAAACATCTTTATATAACGATGCAGGGCAAATGGTTAAGTCGGCATCATCAAACATCCACATAAGCAGCGACGATAAAAATGAAGTTGCACAAACTATAACTGTTGCCAATCCATCATTATGGTCAATTGAGCACCCGCATTTATACAAGGCGGTAACGCAGGTAGTTAGCAACGGTAAAGTGGTTGATGAGTACACGACGCCTTTTGGCATTCGCTGGTTTAATTTTGACGTTGATAAAGGCTTCTCATTAAACGGTAAAACCGTAAAAATTTGGGGCGTGTGCGACCACCATGATCTTGGTTGCCTTGGCGCGGCTATTAACGTAAGGGCATTGCAAAGGCAGTTGGAGATATTGAAAGATATGGGCATAAACGGTATACGCACATCGCATAACCCGCCTGCGCCTGAATTGCTTGACCTTTGTGATAAGATGGGCTTTATTGTAATGGATGAAGCATTTGATATGTGGAAGAGGCAAAAAACAAAATATGATTATCACCTTGACTGGGATGAATGGCACCAACGCGACCTGGAAGATTTTGTTACACGCGACCGCAACCACCCTTCCATATTTATATGGAGCATTGGTAACGAAATTCCTGAGCAAAGCTGGGGCCGCGATAACAAAGACTCGTCAGGCTTTTTTATAGCAGCCGAGCTTGGGCGCATCATTCACTTGCTTGATACCACAAGGCCGCTTACTTCAGCCTTAAATAATCCCAGCCCAAACAATGCCATTTTTAAATCGGGCGCTATTGACCTGTTTGGTTATAATTACCATCACCAGCAGTTTAAAGATTTTCAAAAAACATACCCTGGTCAAAAGTTTATTGGTACTGAAACTGTATCTGCGTTGGAAACAAGGGGCCATTATGATATGCCCAGCGACAGCATTCACCGCTGGCCAATGGGGCGCCGCAATAACCCCTCCACAGTAAAATGGGGTAATGATGACTTAAGTGTTTCGGCCTACGATAATGTTTCTGTGCCCTGGGGCAGCACACATGAAGAGACCATAAAAGAATTCATTAAATACCCTTACGCAAGCGGGATGTATATATGGACGGGTTTTGATTATTTGGGCGAACCAACGCCTTACCCATGGCCTGCAAGAAGTTCGTACTTCGGTATAATTGATTTGGCAGGTTTCCCCAAAGATGCCTTTTATTTGTACCAAAGTGTTGCTACAGATAAGCCGGTACTGCATCTTTTTCCGCACTGGAACTGGGCAGCGGGCCAAATCGTTGATGTATGGGCTTATTACAATAACGCCGATGAAGTAGAGTTGTTTGTTAATGGCAAATCTGCCGGCGTAAAGAAAAAAGAAGGCGAAGACCTGCATGTAATGTGGCGCGTGCAATACCAGCCCGGCAGTATAAAGGCTGTGTCACGTAAAAACGGTAAAGTTGTATTAACCAAAGAAATAAAAACAGCAGGCGGCCCGGCAAAAATTGTTTTAACCGCAGACAGAAGCAACATTAAAGCCGATGGCGATGACTTAAGTTTTGTAACCGTTCGTGTTGAAGATGCCAGCGGCAACCTGGTACCCGACGCAGCCAATGATATTAAATTTACGGTAACAGGCCAGGGCAGCATAGCAGGCGTTGACAACGGCAGCGAAACAAGCCTTGAAAGCTTTAAGACAGACCATCGCAAAGCATTTAATGGCCTTGCCTTGCTGTTAGTAAAAGCAAAAGATAAAGCCGGTGTAATAAATATTGCCGCCTCGGCAGATGGTTTGAAAACAGCCACTATAATAGTAAATGCGAAATAGGTTTATCTTGTTGGTTTATAAATAAACCAGTTTATATAAAAATGATAACTGTTAAACATTACAGCCTTTTGGCGGCATTGTACTTGCTTTGCATCACCGCACAGGCACAGCAAAACATTGCTATAAACCAACTTGGATATTATACAAACGGCCCAAAAACAGCGGTGGTATTAAACAATACAGGGGCTAATGCTTTTTATATTATAAACATAGCCACTAACGATACCGTTTATAAAGGTTCGCTGGGCGTTCAGCAGCAATCGCAATATTCATCCACCAAAACAAATATTGCAGATTTTAGTTCCGTAAAAAAACAAGGCCGCTACAAATTGTATGTACCCGGCACAGGCGCATCATACAATTTTATAATTGGCCCGGGGCCAATGCATAATGTAGGCGTTGCGTTGTTAAAGGGTTACTATTACCAGCGCGTTTCAATGCCGCTTGATGAAAAGTATGCAGGTAAGTGGCACAGGGCAGCGGGCCATCCTGATAATATTGTGCTTATTCATCCATCAGCGGCAAGCGATAAAAGGCCCGCAGGTACTGTTATATCAACGCCCGGTGGCTGGTATGATGCGGGTGATTACAATAAGTACGTTGTAAACTCAGGCATAAGTACCGGCACATTGCTTTCAGCGTACGAAGATTTTGCATCTTATTTTGATACACTAAAAACCAACATACCTGAAAGCAGCAACAGCATACCGGATATATTGGATGAGGTTTTATATAATGTACGCTGGATGCTTACCATGCAAGACCCTAATGATGGCGGTGTGTATAACAAATGTACCAATGCCGCATTTGACGGTATGGTTATGCCGGGCGTAACAAAACTGCCGCGCTATGTTGTTGCAAAAGGCACCGCCGCCGCACTTGACTTTGCCGCCGTAATGGCACAAACAGCACGCATTACCAAAAAATTTAAAACGCAATTGCCGGGCTTAAGCGATAGCTGCCTGCATGCAGCACAATATGCCTGGCAGTGGGCATTACTGCACCCTGCAATGGCCTATAATCAAAATGCCGTTAATCATGAGTTTCAGCCAGCAATAGTTACGGGTGGCTATGGCGATAATAGCTTTGCTGATGAATGGTTTTGGGCTGCCAGCGAACTATTTGTTACCACTAAAATGATCAACTATTTAGATACGGTAAAAAGGGGGGCGAGACCTTTATTTGCTGTGCCTTCCTGGAACAGTGTACAGGCGCTGGGTTACTATACATTGTTGCGTGGCGATAACAGTACATCATACAACGCAAAGCTAAGCCTGGCGCCAATAAAGCAAATGGTGCTTGCGTTTGCTGATTCTTTTTTGCTGGGCGGTAATAAAGCTTTCGCAACAGTAATGGGGCAAAGCAAGCGGGATTTTATTTGGGGCAGTAATGCAGTAGCTGCCAACCAGGGAATAATATTGATAAATGCATACTTACTAAGTGGCAACAAAAAATATATAAACGGGGCATTAACCAACCTTGATGATATATTGGGCCGCAATGCCACAGGCTATTGTTTTGTTACAGGCTTTGGCAGCAAAAGCACCATGCACCCCCACCACCGGCAATCGGTAGCGGATAATATTGAAGACCCTGTGCCTGGTTTGTTGGCAGGCGGGCCCAACCCAGGCAGGCAGGATAAAACACAATATGCTTTTACCGAGCCCGAAACAGCTTATAATGATAACGACCAGGCCTACGCAAGCAACGAGATTGCTATTAACTGGAACGCGCCGGCAGTGTATTTAATAAATGCCATCGAGGCGCTAAAGTATAAGGCGGGATTCGTTAAGTGATTGGTGATTTTGAGATTGACTGATTTGGTGATTTGATTGGGCAGCATTTAGAAATTGCTAAATTTTGAGATTTAGTAAAAAGTTGTAGATACGCAATCACAAAATCAGCAATTGCCTTTTGAATTGGGAGTTGGCGGGTTTTTTCTAAATCCCAGAATATCGCAACCCCAAAATCAGCAATTGCTGCGTAGTGAATATCTTTTAATTCTTTAAAATGTTTTTTATGAAAAAACTAATGATTGCCGTTGTTGTTTTTGCCTGTGTAAAATTACAGGCGCAAAAATTTGAAGGTCTTGCAGCAACACCACCCATGGGCTGGAATAGCTGGAACACTTTTCAAACAAAAATTGACGAAGACCTGGTGAAGTCTACGGCCGATTTGTTTGTATCGGCAGGGCTTAAAGACGCCGGTTACAATTACATTGTACTGGACGATGGCTGGATGACGATGGAACGTGATAAAGATGGCAACCTTGTGCCTGATCCTGCAAAGTTTCCGCACGGCATGAAGGCGCTGGCTGAATATGTACATTCGAAAGGATTGAAATTCGGCTTGTATAATTGTGCAGGTACTAAAACCTGCGCGGGCTACCCCGGTACAAAGGGCTATGAAGAACAGGATGCACGCAACTATGCAGCATGGGATATTGATTACTTAAAGTTTGACTGGTGCAGCGCGCAGGGCCAAAACGCAAAAGAAAGCTATACTAAAATGAGCAAGGCCTTAACAGCAGCCGGCCGGCCGATTATATTCAGCTTGTGTGAGTGGGGCAGTAATAAGCCATGGGAATGGGCAGCGCCTGTAGGCCAGTTATGGCGCACCACCGGCGATATAGGTATTGTGTTTGACTCCATTAAAAAATTTGGCGGCTGGCAACCTATGAGTGCGATGTATATTGTTGACAAGGAAGCAGACATACGCAAGTATGCAGGCCCCGGCCATTGGAACGACCCTGATATGCTGGAAGTAGGCAATGGTTTAACAGCAAGTGAAGACCGCGCACATTTTAGCATGTGGTGCATGCTCGCCGCGCCATTAATGATGGGTAACGACCTGCGCAAGATGAATGTTGAAACATTAAAAACCCTTACCAATAAAGACGCCATTGCTATTGACCAGGATAAACTTGGCATACAGGGCTTTCGCTATGCCAAAACAGGCAAGCTTGAAACATGGTTTAAGCCCCTGGAAAATGGCGGCTGGGCCGTTTGCTTTTTAAACAGGGATAACGTTGCACAAAAAGTAAGTTTTGACTGGAAAGCTGCAAATGTAACAGACGACCTTAGTAACAGAACCCTAAATGCGGGCACTGCCAAATATAAAATAAAGAATGCCTGGACGGGCAAGAGCGAAGGCAACACTGGCAAAACGTTTGAAGGCGAGGTGCCGCCGCATGATGTGATAATGCTGACCTTGAGTAAATAAGGACGTGAAACATCAAAAAGTGAAATGTGAAAACGACGAACGGCTTACCGCTCCATAACTCCCTTTCTGCGGAGATGGAGTTATGGACAAAGTATCTGTTTAGGAGGAGACGATGCTAAGCTTTTGGCGCAGCCTGGGCTATTTCGCCAATAGCTTTTGCAAGGGTATCAACATCCTGTAAAGTGGTATACACATGCGGTGTAACGCGTACACAGCTTACGTTCTCCCATGTTATGCCAACAGTATGTATCTTGTATTTTTCAAATAACTGTTTATCCAGGTCCTGCGGTGTAATACCTTTAACGCTAACGCCGCAAATAGCGCATGAGTAAGCGGCTTGCAACGAGGTGCTTAAGGTAACACCGGGTATATCTTTAACTTTTGTTGCCCAATAGTTTTTTAAATAACGTATGCGTTCTTCTTTTCTTTTTGCGCCAATGGCGTTGTGAAAATTTAGCGCCTCGCCTATGCCCTGTTCAATAGGAAAGCTGCGTGTGCCAAGTGTTTCAAATTTTCTTATGTCTGTGCCGCGCGGGTTGTCGTTACATAACAACGGCCATACTTTACTTATTTTGTCTTTTTTAATATACAGCATGCCACTGCCAATAGGGGCGCTTAAAAATTTGTGCAGGCTGGTACCAAAATAATCGCATTCAAGGTCGGGTATGTTAAAGTCAAGCAGTCCGAAGGAGTGTGCCCCATCACATAACACTTCTATCCCTTTTGCATGCGCCATTTGCGCAATTTTTTTAACCGGCATTAATTGCCCCACCCAGTTTACCATGTGGGTTACATGTATAAGCTTTGTTTTAGGGGTTATTGCTTTTTCATAGGCAGCTACAATTTCATCATCATTCTCAACAGGAAATTGAAAACTTATTTGTGTGTATTTAATACCGTGGCGCTGCGCTTTTTGTTTCCATGCGTTCATCATATTGGGGTAATCCTGCTTTGTGCCCAGCACTTCATCGCCCGGGGCAAAATCAAGCCCGTGAATAATGGTATTCAATGCCTCAGTTGAATTGCGGTTAATAGCAATTTCTTCGGTGTTGCAACCGGCAAGCGCCGCCAGTTTTTGGCGCAATGGCTCACGCCCCATGTCAATAATACGCCACATGTAATAAGAGGGTCCTTCGTTGGCAATTTTATTATACCGGTCTACAGCGTCCTGCACAATACGCGGCGATGGGCTTACACCACCGTTGTTAAGATTGATGATATTGGGGTCAACCGTATACGCCTGCTGAATAATGCTCCAATAGTCTTCGTCGGCCGCCACCTGGCCCGGGGTAAAACCTTCAACCGCTGCGTTGGCATCCTCAAACTTTCCCGCTAATGCCCGGTTAAAAAGGCTTGATGCTGAAAAAGCACCTGCTGTAAGCATTACCTGCTTAATAAATTTTCTCCTGTGGCTCATGCGGGGTATTATTTGAGGCAGGAAGGTAAAAAATTTTCATTGCTTTTCATTGCTTATCTTTGAGCAGAATTTTTGGGGTATGAAAAAGAGGATAATCGTTTTATTGGCAGCTATTATACTTACCGTTGGTTTTACACAACAGTCTGCTGCACAATGCTCTATATGTACCAAAACAGCCTCCCAATTGGGCGTTAAGCCGGCCAGGGGCTTAAATGCCGGCATACTTTACCTTATGCTTACCCCATTAACTATTGCAGGTTTCATCGGCGTGCGCTGGTACAAACGCGAAAAAAATTATTTAAAGGCTGAAAATGCTTAGGCGGCCCTTCAAATTTATTTCTTTTCGTATTCATTCTTAATGTTTTCAGTTACTACAACCTGCATTTAACAAACCTTTTTTGCAGTTACCCAACCATTGCCGGTTAAGCCGTGTATATACGTTTAATTAAAACTTAAACCCACTTGTATGGCTAACAGCACCAACACTTCAACAGTATTTACCGCTATAACAACCGCGGTAATAATATTTTTAACGTCCTGCCAGAAAGAATTAAAACTAAGCCCCGTTGCGGCCGGTAAAGTTTCATCTCTTAGTGAATTTTATGACAAGAATGCGGTTCCGTTGCAAACCTTTTCAGTTGATGCTGCAAACGGAGGCAGCTTTACCGGCGCCGCAGGTAGTATAGTAACTATCCCTTCATCAGCGTTTGTTGATGGTAACGGTAACGCAGTAACGGGCAATGTTACGGTTGAATTAAGGGAGATATATAAGAAGAGCGACATGCTGTTATCTAATATGCCTACAACCAGTTATGGATGGCCTTTACAATCGGGCGGTGAGTTTTTTATACGCGCAACAAATACAGGCGGGGCTTTATTGCTACAGAAAAACAAAAGGATACAGGTAAAACAGCCTGCTGCCGTTACCGGCGGTAATGACGCAGCCATGAAAGCATTTATTGGTATTGCCAATGCAGATTCAATTGCCAATAATAACTGGAACCCGGTACTTGATTCTGCGTCCAATCCGCAGGCCGCCGTATTGATCGATGCTGATAACTATGTGTTCTCGCTATACCAATTTTCAACACCGGCGGCCAATGGTACCTGGTGCAACAGCGACAACAGTGATTACTTCAGCAAGTACACAACTACAAGCCTGTTAATAAGCAGTACTGATACAGGCTTTGGCCGCTGCGACGTTTACCTTGTTTTTAAAGATGTTAACTGTATGGTGCATGTGTATGCAACCGGCGTTAACAGCAATAATCTTTACCAATACACTTACAATTATGCGCCTGTTGGCTTGCAATGCACGGTGGTGGCTATAACTGTAAAAGGTGATACCTTATACTCGTCATTTACACCAATAACTATAAGCGCAAACCAAACTGTAAATTTCAGTCTCTCTGCTACTACAACCGAAGCGTTTAAAACAGCGTTGGGTAATTTGTAGCGGGCTAATTTTTATCAAGATAATACCAGGGTATGCCAAGCTTGCCCTGGTATAAATATATATGTACCGTATCGCCAAATTGCATATTATTATAATCACTGCGCGATACTGTTATGTTTTTATCTTCAGTAAAGCGGCCCCATGCAGATACGGTTATATTATAGGTTGTTGATTTGCCATGTGTTGCATATTTGCCCAGAACACGTACAGTATAATTTTGGGCTTGTGATTTATCATAATGGCAATTAACGTAAACTGTTGCTCCAAAACCGTATACGATAAAAAGAAGTACAATAGCTATAAATGCAGGCTTTTTATTAACAGTGACTTGTGACCCTGTAAATGCAATGCTATATACAATTATTGATAATATTAGAGTGATGACAGCAATAGGCGCCCAGAGGTTGGTATATTGATAAAGATCATAATGTGAAGCGGGGACTATAACAGCAAACCCACTAATAATAAAAACAAATTGCACAGATGGATAGGCGCTTTTTTTATCGCCGTTAATAGTTACCAACCCTTTAAAACGCCACAAAATTATAATACCTGCAAAAGGTAACAGAAGCACTAACGCCCATACCAGCTCATATGGTTTTGGATAAAGCCAAAGCCAAAGCAATATCACAACACCGAAAAAAATGCCCACCCTGCTAACAGTTTTTGCCTTACGCAATGTTAGTTCGCGGTCTTCTTTAGTAAAGCCAAATTGTTCATTAGCTAATATGTCAGTTGTTTCGGTTGCAATATGCAGTTCGTCAGCATCTTTGTAGTTTTCTTCTATCCAGTTCTTAAGGCTATTTATACCTTCAAGGCCTGAAGGTATGCGTAAAGCTGTACCAGTTTTTGACACTAAATAAATATCTGATTTTATTTTTCTATACCCTTCTATTTCTGCAAGCAACAGCCTGCTGCGCGAGAAAGCATGTTGAAGTTCGACGGAGTCATCATCAATAATAACTTTTATTCTAGTTGTGTCCAGCCATAATACGATCCCAGCTATTATGACCGCTGCTCCCGATATCAACGGCAGTGCAATATTTTGTACAAAGTTAAACAAAGGATAAAACAGGGAAAAAATACCTACCGCAATAAATAAGAACCCAAACACAGTCGCGGTCATACGGGCGTTTTTTGACATGCGGTATTCCATATAAGGGTGTTGATTGATTGAAGCACAAAATAAGAAAGAAATATAAACCACCGTAACAGGCGTTCAACTTTTTCAATTGTTAGCTTATATAGCAAAGTTTTAATCATTACCTTTCGCACACAATCGCGCATCGGTTATCAAAACCAATCTATTATATGCAACGCAGGCAATTTATAAAAACAACAGGGGCTGCCGCGGCAGGGCTGGCATTTGTAAAATCAAACGCAGCGCCGGTAATAGCTGCAAAAAATAAGCTGCCTAAATGGAAAGGCTTTAACCTGCTTGACTTTTATTCTCCCGATCCAGCACGTAATACACACCTTACCCCGGAAGATTATTTTAAGTGGATGCACGACTGGGGTTTTGATTTTATACGCATACCTGTTGCATACCCCTGCTATCTTGATATTGACCGCAGCAAAGACATTGTTGCTGAAGACACTTATAAAATAGATAATAAACAGGTTGATAAAATTGATGCGTTGATAACCATGGCGCATAAATATAATATGCATGTTAGCCTTAACCTGCACAGGGCCCCTGGCTATTGTATTAATGCGGGCTTTCATGAACCATTTAATTTGTGGAGAGACCAGGCAGCGCTTGATGCCTTTTGCTTTCACTGGAACATGTGGGCTAAACGTTATAAAGAAACATCACCCAAAAAACTGAGTTTTGACCTGGTGAACGAACCCAGCATGCGCGAGGATATGAATGACCAGCACAGCAAAAGCGGCCCCGTAGCGGGCGAAGATTACAGGCGTGTGGCAAAAGCTGCAGCAGAGGCCATTCATAAAGAAAACCCAGCCCGGTTAATTATTGCAGATGGCAACAGTGGCGGCAGTAATGTAATACCTGAGTTGAAGGACCTTGGCATTGCACAAAGCTGCCGTGGCTACAACCCCGGCGCAGTAAGCCATTACAAAGCATCGTGGGCTAATAAAGACCCTGAGCATATGCCTGTACCCGTGTGGCCCGGGCAAATAGGCGACAGAACGTATAACCGGCAAATGCTGGAAGATTTTTATAAACCATGGATCGACCTGGTAAACAGCGGGGTTGGTGTGCACTGTGGCGAAGGTGGCTGTTATAACAAAACACCACACGATGTTTTTATTGCATGGTTTGGTGATGTGCTTGATATACTAACAACCAATGATATTGGTTTTGCGATATGGAATTTTGCGGGTGATTTTGGTGTTATTGACAGTGGCCGGGCTGATGTTGCCTACGAAGACTGGTACGGGCATAAACTTGACCGGAAGTTTTTACAGTTGATGCAAAAGCAGTAGGGTTGGCAGCATTTTTTAGATACCATCCTCACTATATCCCGACTGTGAAGGCGCTGTCAAGGTGATCTGAATTTGTATCGTCATGGCCTTTAAAATATCAATGCGTGTAAGCCACTTCAACAGCGCCGCCCTTCATTACAAAATTTATATGCTCTAACAAGGTAACGTCTTTTAATACATCGCCCTTAACGGCTACTATATCTGCATACTTACCAACTTTTAATGAACCTGCCTTGTCTTTTATCCCGATAAGGTCTGCAGCATTAATAGTGGCGGACTGTATAGCCTGCATAGGCGTTTGCCCATATTTTACCATGTAGTAAAATTGTTTGGCGTTCCAGCCATGCGGGTACACGCCTGCATCGGTGCCAAAGGCAATTTTTACACCGGCTTTCACAGCCTTTCTAAAATTGTCACGCTGCGCCTGGCCCACCAGCTTTTCTTTATTAATTATCTTTTCAGGGTAGCCCATTTTAGCATACTCTGTGCGTATATAATCATCGTTATAAATATCGGCTACAAGGTAAGTGCCATGCTGCAACATTAATTGTATACCCTCATCATCAATAAGGCTGCCATGCTCAATTGATGCAACACCAGCTTTAACAGCCATTTTAATAGCCTCTGCACCGTGTGCATGTGCGCAGGCTTTTTTACCCCACAGCTTTGCTTCGGCAACAATAGCATTCATTTCTTCCTGGCTGTATTGCGGCGCGCCTACACTTTCTTCTTCAGTTAATACGCCGGCGCTTGCGCCAAACTTAATTACATCTGCACCATATTTTATATTGTACCTAACCTGGGCACGCACGCCTTCAACCCCATCAGCCACACCACTCATTTGTTTGGGAAACTGCCAGTCTAAAAAAGGAGAGAATCCGTTTAAATCGCCATGGCTGCCTGTTGAGCCAATAAACAATGTAGCCACATACATACGCGGGCCTGGTATATCGCCGTTATTAATAGCGTTTCTTAATGCAACGTCAATAAACGCTGCTGAACCAACATCGCGTATAGTGGTAAAACCCGCATCAAGCGTACGCTTGGCATAGATGTGGGCGGTAATAGCGTAGTCTATAGGTGTTTTGCGAAAAATATCATCGTAGTAGTTGCCATCAGGCTGCGCGGTAAGATGTGTGTGGCAATCAATAAGGCCTGGCAGAACGGTTGCATCGGAAAGATCAATCACTGTGGCGCTATCAGGTATAGCGATGTTTTTACCAATGGCCTGTATAGTATCTTTTGCAATAAGTATTATTACGTTTTCACTAACGGTGCCGTCTTCAGTATTAATCACTTTACCCGCCTTTATAGCTGTAAGCTTTTGTGCATAGATGTGCACCGTTATTAACAGAATGGAGCAGCACAGCAGTGCAATATGTTTGCAGTATGTCATAAACAGGTTTTGTTATGGTAAAATACGTACAGATTTTTTAAATACCCTTAAAGCAGGCGTATTTATTTATATGACGCACTTTTCCATAACTGCCTGTTTACGCAACCGTTGCTGGATAAAACATTACATCCTGCCTGCAAGTTTAGTTTACCCGCCCTTGTATAATTACTTCATCATGATGGCGGTGATGGCGCGGGTGGCCATCCCTGCTAACATAACAACTTGAAGCACCTACAACTATAAGCGACAATGCAACAATAAGGTTTAATATTTTATTTTTCATGCATGTATTAACCCAATAAACATGCCACGTGTGCAACTTATTATTGTTGCCGAAAGCTGTTAACGTATAAAGACTGGATAGATTAGAAAGGTGGAACAGATATGGGAACAGATGGTTTTAAAGTAATAAAAAACACATACCGGCAATTTGAATGTAATAACAATTACAATCAGCGCTGGTATGTGTGGTAATACTTGTACCGGGGCAATTTTTTATAACCACATGTAGAATAACATCTACAAAGAATAAATTACCATGCGGCCAGGCAAATTTTATTATGGTGTGGGCGGTTTTGGCGGCGCTTTAAAACCCGCCGGATGCGGCGGTGGTTTAGTAACGTCGCAGCTTGTACCAGCAACACCAACCAGTAATAAAACAATAATAAGGGTAAGTAATTTGTTTTTCATGCCCTGTGTATTTCAATAAGCATGCCATTGAATTAGTGCAGCATAATTAATGCCCAGGCTATTTAGCCGTAAACACCTCAACCGCTATAGTTCCGCCGCCTTGTGGCATCAGGCCGCCCGGGCCGGGTGGTGGCGGGTTGCCTGCACCCTGCGGTGGATTGCCCTGCTGGGCGCCGTTTGGTGGGGGGCCGCCGGGACCAACTCCGGGTGGTGGCCCGCCAGGCCCGCCACCTGCGCCACCTGCAACATAAATTTTACCATTCAATACCGCCGCCGCAACACCGTTCCTGGCCTCATGCAGGCTGGCAACCTCCTGCCATTCACCACCCGAAGCAGGGTCATAAACAAAGGTATTTTTACGCGGAGCATTTTGTTCGGTAGCGGTAGCCCTTTCACCGCCTGCGTAGTACAGCTTATTATTAAGGTTAACCAGCGACCCTCCGCCACTGCCCAAAGGCAATTTTGCAGGCAATACGCTCCATTTGCCCGTAGTAAAATCATAACAATCAACATTCAGCTCCACCTGGCTAAAAAAAGTGATCTTGTTAGCCGGGTCGCGAAAGCTTGTATTTCGTCCTCCAACCACATACAGCTTATCACCCACCACTGCAGCAAAGCAATGGTCGCGAATATGCGGCGCATCGGGCAGGGTGCTCCATGTGTTGGTTGAGGGATCGTACACATCAAACATATTGGTGGTGCCGCTGGAGTGCCCGTGCTGTATGCCTGCCACAAGGTATAGCTTGCCCTTGTACAGTGCGGCGCCTGCACCTGCCCTGCGCCGCGCGGCAGGCATTTCGCCGCCTTTTTGCCATGAATCGTCGGTAGTATTGTAGATGTATACATTGGCCATAGGCTCCTGGTTAGGAAACCCGCCTGACGAAAACGCCTCCAGCGCGTATATTTTTGTGCCATATGCCACCAGTTGAAAATGGTGCATTACTACCGGCGCAGGTTTAAGCTTGGTCCAGTTAAGCGTTTGCGGGTCAAGGCACTCAACCGGCAATGGTTGCCCGGCATCGCCGCCTATTAAATACAGTTTGCCATTTACGGCCGCCATGCTGCATTCACTGCGGCCACCGGGGTCGTTCTTCGTGGTAAGCTGTTGCCAACTACCGCCGGCTTGGGCTGTAGCTACGGCCACCACCAGCACCGGCGATAGAAGAAGGCTTACGAATAATTTTTTCATTTTATTTGTTTATTGAGGGATGATACTAAGGTATTACAGTTTTTAACTGAAGAAGTTTAATGCCGACGAAAGGCAGGTGCACGACGGCAGGCTGCGGTTGATTAGTAAGAGAACAGTTGATTAGTTGACCGGCAGGAATTAGTTTATTGGCAGGGAATTTGGCCTCTTTAAATCAACCGATAATCACCCTTAACAGGCTTTTACTAATTAACCAATCAACTAAACTTACGGGTGTATCAGCTCGAAGCTGTGCTTCAGTACCTCAATTTTAAATTCGGGGTCTGTTTTTCTCGGTTCGCCATCTACATGCAGGGGTGCAAGTTTTAGGTTTTTAATGGTAAGGCCAGTTGTTTGAAAATTAAGAACAGGTTTTTTAGTAATATCATCAACAAGCTGCTGCAGTTTGTTATTGCCGCGCAACTGCCTTAATACAGCAAAAGGCAGTTTGGCCTTATTCATTTTTTGTACAATTACCACATCCAGCAGGCCATCGCTTAAATTGGCATGGGGGGCTATAGTAAAGTTGTTGCCAAACTGGTTACTATTGGCTATGCTTATAAAAAATGCCTCGGTAAAAAAAGAGAAATCGTTTATGGTTATTTCAAACTGGTAGGGCTGCGCTTTAAAATAATTAATAATAGTTTGCTGGGTATACGTTATCAACCCTCGGCTTGTTTTTGCCGCAAAGTCGTGGGCTACCTTGGCATCAAACCCAATACCGCTTAACATGCAACTGTAATGGTCGTTTATCAGGAAGGCATCAACAGGCTTTGTTTTTGCATTTAAAATATGCTCAAATGCCTGCATTGGTTTTTTAGGTATACCCGCAGAAAAAGCCAACCCATTGCCGCTGCCAAATGGTATAATGCCAAAACGAATATTGGTGCCGCGCAACGCACCAGTTACCTGGTTTACTGTACCGTCGCCGCCAATAATAACTATATCCGTAATTTTTTCTTTGGCTATTTTGTGCTTTAAAAATTCGTAGTCGCCTTCGGCGTTGGTAGGTACAATTTTATAGTCAAGTTCCTTTTCTTTGGCAACCTTTTCAATATCCTTCACCACGGTGTCTTTTTTACTGCCGCCTGATATAGGGTTTACCAGGAAAATTAAGTTACGCCTCATTTCAAAATATTAGTTTTTGCAGGCAATCGTTATTCCCCACAATTTTTGTTAAGTTGCAAATGTATAAACATTCTGTATGGAACAAACTATTTCACCCCAACAGCCGTGGAGCTTTACCAAAAAATTATTGTTTCGCTTCTGCTTTCTTTTCTTTGTATTCTATGTTTTTTTAAACCCAAATGGGTTTTTCCCTTATGTTGACAATGCCTACGAATTGTATATTTCACCCTTCCAAAAACTAATACCGTGGATAGGCAGGCATATACTGCACCTTGGGTACGATATAACAACTTTTACCAATGGCAGCGGCGATACCACCTACGATTATGTGATACTGCTTTTTTTAACGGTAACCGCCCTTGCAGGTTGTATTATATGGACATTGCTTGACCGCAAACGCAAAAGTTTTAACAGCCTGTATTACTGGCTAACCATTGTAGTACGTTACTACATGGCATTTACTATGTTTAACTACGGGTTTGCAAAAGTGTTTAAACTGCAATTTCCTTTCCCAAGCCTTAATACTTTGATGGAGCCTTACGGCCAATCATCGCCCATGCGGCTGGCATGGACCTTTGTGGGCTACTCGCAGGGCTATAATTATTTTACAGGCTTTGGCGAAGTAATTGCAGGGCTGTTGTTGTTGTTCAGGCGCACCACAAGGCTTGGGGCGATACTTACGCTGGTGATATCTGCCAATATAATGGCGATAAATTACTGCTTTGATGTGCCGGTTAAACTGGTTTCAAGCATGCTGGTGGTGATGTGTATATTTTTGCTGCTTCAGCAACGTACAAGGCTTATTAACTTTTTTATACGCAACAAAACGGCACAACCGGAAAGTATGTATGTGCCAAAGTTTAAAAGGAAATGGCTTAACATAACCATGACGGTTTTTAAGTATGTGATAATAGTTTTTGTGCTGGTAAAAAACATATACGACTCCAACGACGCACTTAAGCAGTACGGCGATGCTGCACCCAAGCCGCCGCTATACGGCATTTACAATATAACAACCTTTGTAAAGAACAAAGACACAATAGCCCCGCTATTGACAGACAGCGCGCGCTGGAAAAACCTTATAGTGAACCAGTATGGGGGCTCAACCGTAAAAACGATGAACGACGGCCAGGAGTATTACCAGTTTACGGCAGATACAGTTGCAAAAAAAATTACCATGTTTAGCTACAGCGATACCACAAAAAAGATGATACTTAATTACACCGTACCTGCACCAGACAGCATTATATTAAAAGGTAAATGGTGGGCAGACAGCGTAATAGTTACCATGAAGAAGTATGACCTGAAGAACTTTTTATTAGTTAACCGCGGCTTTCATTTTATAAATGAATACCCTATGAACAGGTAGTTAACATAGCAAAATACCCGGAGAAGGGGGTTATACAATACGATAGAATTATAGCAATAATTTTGAACCTGGCTATGCCTGCGTTAAAAATTCACACCCACCTTCTGCCGTGGGGCACAAAGTTTTTATTTAACATACTTATCAAACCAGGCCAGCATACGTGTGTAAAAATCAATACTGTGCTTAATCTCCCTAAAGCCGTGCGGTTCACGCGGGTATAACACCAACTCTGTGGGTACGTTATAGTACCTTAAAGCACGGTATAACTGCTGCGATTGCCCTTTGGGGTCAACATCATCTTCTTCCCCCTGTATTATTAGTGTTGGCGTTACTGCATTTTTCACAAACTTTATGGGCGAATGGGCGTAAAAATTATCAAAATGCTCATAAGGTGTTCCAAAAAACCAATGGTCGTAGGCAGCGCCATTTTCGGTGCCAAACTCGCTGGCCAGGTCAGACAGGCCGGCCCCGGCCATTGCGGCTTTAAAGCGGTGTGTTTGCGTAATGGCCCACATACTCATATACCCGCCATACGACCAGCCTGAAATACCCATGCGGTTACTGTCAATATTTTCTTTGGCTATTAGGTAATCAACACCAGCCATAACATCTTTAAAATCTGCACCTCCCCAATCGTTTTTATTGGCCGTAATAAACTTCCAACCGTAGCCGGTGGACCCACGCACGTTGGGGCAAAATACTGCATAGCCTTTTTGTACAAATAGTTGCACCCATGCGCTATAATTATCAGTAAAAGCGCCTGTTGGGCCGCCATGTATTAAAACCACAAGCGGTAACTTTTGCGCACCAGCATCTGCCGGCTTATACAATGCCCCCTCAACAGGGGTGGCATCAAAACTTTTATAGGTAAAATAAGTTGGGATAGCCAGCTTAAAACTGTCGAAGGCATTGTTGAAGTGGGATATTTGTACAGCCTTTTTATCCGCACCTGCCAGCCAAATTTCAGCCAGCGATGCCCCGCTAAAACTTTCAAAAATAATATTGCCTTTTGTAGATACATCAAAAGCGCCAACATTTTGGTTAATACCATAATCTGCCACGGTGCCATCATCGGTAATGGTATACAGCCTTGGCAAAAAGCCTTTTTGTACAGTGGCCAGTATATTATGGTTGCCGGTATATTTTACCGTAATTACAGGCAGGTTAAGGCTTTTGCCGGTTATATTTTTTGCAGCGCCTGTTTTAAAAGGCAGCACAAACATATCCTGCGCCGCAGGGCCATCTTCAAGTGACGAACGGTAACTAACAGCACTGCCGTCAGGCGATACCTCAATACCACCCCAAAAGCTGTTGGCAGGGCAGGGTAAGTTGGTTACGGAGGAATCTTTCAGGCTCATTATACTTAACTGGTAAACCGGCAACTCAGTTTGTGGCAGCGATTGTGTTACCAATAAAAGAGAGTCACCATTGGGCATCCACTTTATTTCCTCAACTTCCCAATTTTGTTTACTAACCTGTTTCGCTGCTTTACTGTTTACATCAAGTATAAATATGCGTGTTGGCTTATCAGCTTCGCTTACAACTTCTTCATCGTATTTGTCTTCTTTTCTTTTGTCTTCCGCTTCGGTTGCCGGTTCTTCAGTAAGGTAGGCTATGCTTTTACCTGAAGAATTATATAAAAAGTTTGTAATGGCCGTTTTAGACTTTGTTAACGGCAAAGCCTCACCGCCATCCATGCTCATGGTAAGTATTTGCGTTTTACCGTTGCGCCCTGAAAGAAAAGCCAGTGTTTTACCATCAGGCGACCATTGCGGCGATGTTTCTGATTTTGCAGAGTTGGTAAACTGCCGTATTGTTTTGCTGGCCACATCAACCATCCATATATGGGACTGGGGAAGCTGCTCACCCAGGCCTGTTTGCGAAACTACCACGGCTGCTTTTGATCCATCCGGAGAAAACACAGGTGTGCGGAATGTATACCTTGACAGCGATTGAGCAATGCTTAACGTGTCTTTTTTGGTTTGTGCTAAAGTTGTGCAGGCAAGTAACAAAAAGCCGGCGGCTAATAAGGTTTTCATGTTGTGGTTTTGGCTGGCCGTAAGATAGAAAAGTTTTAGAAATTTGAATAATTTAAACTCAGCAGATAAATTTCTGGCGCTAATCTCGCCTGCTTCTTCACCCTAATTTACCCATCTGATAGCCCCTTGCTTATTAGCAGCACTACTTGCTCACCTCAATAATGCTGGCACCGTTAACCTTTGGCAGGTGCAGCGTATTCACCATAAAATTTTCAACGGCGGTTTGTACACCCAGCAGGTCTTTACTTTTTATAAAGCTGCCCAATACATGGTCGCCGGCGTTGGGTATTGCCTCTTTTGCTTTTTCACCGGAAGGGGTGCCAAGCTCGCTATACATTTTAAGCATGGCCGGCACGCTAACTACGCTATCCTGGTTCTGCTCGTCGCGGTAATAATATAGCATTAGCAAAGGTTCCTTTACTTTTTCAAAGGTCTCCTTCGTCATGGTTGTTTCCAGCATCTCCTGCAACTGTACTGCAGCTTCCAAAGGGTAGTGATTGTACCAGTATTTTTTATAGATGGGCCGGTCGTCTGTAGCGGTTACATAATGGCTGCCCTTTACAAGCCTTGCTATTTGCAGGCCCCAGGGGTTGTTAAGCACCCATGCGTTGGGATCGTGTATAGCAATGTTAGGCGATAGTAATATTACCGCTGCAACATCATTAGGGTAAGCCGCTGCAAGCTGCAAGGCATTGGTGCCCCCTGTTGAGCAGCCCATTAAAATTACTTTTTTGCCCAATTGCTTGCCAATGGCAAGCGCCTGTTTGGCACTTTCCCAATACTTTTCCGGTGTAAGGTTTATCATGGGGTCCGTAGTATCAATACCATGCTCTGCCAGCCTTGACAGGTAAAGGTTACAGCCAAACTCCTTCGCTATGTTTGTATGTATGGGTGCGCCCTCTTCCTGGCTGGCGCTAAAACCATGCAGGTAAACAATGGCGTATTCCGTTTTGTTTTTTGGTGCGCTTGCCTGTAGCTGGCTGCTAACAAATTCACCCTGCTTAAACGTTTTGGCAGCTGAATCTTTTATAGCATTTGTAACGCTGTCTCCAGGCGGGTTATACCAAATAATGCGGGCTTCATTATCAGGCTTAAGTTTATGCTCACTTTCCTGTGCTGAGATATATTGTTCTAACGCAGCTGGATCGGCTGGTACTACAGGCATATCCATAGTGTACACCGGTGTTTTAGGGTGTGGCCCTAACAGGTAGGCTACCGTTACTATAACAACTATAATAAGGGTATAACGCTGCCATTTTTTCTTAAACATGAAAGTGAGATTTGGTAACGCTAAGCTATGCGATTTTTTTGCATTTAAAAGTTACTCTTTCTTCCAGTAGCGCACATAATCCACCTCGTACTTTATAGGAAAGTTAGCGCCGGACGGGTCTCCGCCATTTTGCCCTAAAGCAAGGTTTAGCAGGAAGAACATTGGCTTATTAACAAAGGGATTGGTACTGTCGGCATTAACAGTTTGGCTTAATTGTGTTACATTAATAAGCGTGTTATCAAGATAAATGTTGATGGAATCTTTGTTCCAGTCCATACGCCAAATATGAAATTTATGCGCCCAGTCCGCATCGGTTTTAATAAAATTAATTAGCGGCACGCGCTGCGTATTCCACTTAGCGGTATAACGTTTGGCTGTTCCCCAGGCAACATTGCCCAATATGGTGGGAATACCGTTAACGCGGTAAAATTCCATAATGTCAACTTCCCCGTTAGCGGGCCACTCGCCTTTGGTGCCCAAAGTCCAAATAGCAGGCCATGCACCTGTTGAGGTATCAATGCGGGCGCGAATTTCAAAGCGGCCATAACCAAATTGCTGCAAGCCTTTGGTGGTTATGCAGGCAGATGTATAATTGGCAAACTGCCTTGCCCGGCGCCAATCTGTGCTGCCGGCCACATAGAGGGGGTTTGGTATTTGTTCTTTTCGCCCTTCAATAACCAATGTGCCATTAACACAGGCCACATTGTTGGGCTGGTAATATTGCAATTCTTCGTTGCGCACAAAACCTGTTTCATAGTTCCAGTTAGCGCTGTCAGGCCGTCCGTCTTTATTAAATTCGTCATGCCACGCAAGCGCATAGCCTGGCAAAGGTGTTATAATTGAATCAGGCTTATAAGCGGCAGTATTTTGGCTAAAGGCAATAATTGGCAGTGTGGCTAATAAAAAAGTGCAGTACCGGTGCATAGGCCTGGCGTTTAAGACTGTAAAAATACGCTATTAGGGGGTTGATAGCAGCCCTGCCTGCGAAACCTTTTAAAATGATTTTATGGAAACCCTGTACAAACTACATCTTATAAATACAGGATGGTTGGCAAAATAAGCAACAATAAAAAATTGTTGGAAGCGTGGGTGGGTTATAGCAACTAAAAAACATGCCCGCCAAAACATCCTAATTCATTGCAATCTAAAATCCGCAATCTACAATCTGCAATAATTAAGGTTCCTGTAAAAAAGTGGTTATTAACTCTGCCATTAGCGCAGGTTTATGTACAAACACCAGGTGGTCACTACCGGGTATAATGGCCATTTGTCCTTTTGTTAGCAGCCTGTATAATGCAACATAATGTTCAATGGGGCAGCCATCATTTTGGCCTGCCGCTATTAATGTTGGGCATTGTATTGCTTTAACGGTTTCCGGTGTTACATATACGTTTTCCCTCCACACATCAGCCAGCTTGTTTACAAACTCATCAAACCTGGCCGGCTCAGGCATCAGCTTTTTACGTTCTGCAACAAACTGGGCCATATTTTTAGCAAACCACGCAGCGTTTAAACTATCGTTAAAGGTTTTATCATCACCGGTAAAATCCGTCGCCCCAAAGTTTCCGCCTGCGGCTACCAGCTTTTTTACTGTTGCCGGGTGCTCAGCCGCAAGGTAGTAAGCAAGGTCTGCGCCATCGCTAAAGCCAACCACCAGCACACTATCGCCGGTTATATGTTTAATTACTTTATATGCATCGTCGGCAAACAGTTTGTAACTAAGGGGCTTACTGCCAAGGCCGCTTTTACCATGCCCTCTTGTAGCTATAGCCACCACACGGTAATGTTTGCTAAGGGTTGGTATTACTTCACTAAACTCGTCAATATAACCAAATATACCGCCATGCAAAAGTACCAGCGTTGGGCCGCTGCCATATTCTTCGTAGTAAATGTTGGCATCGCCAACATTAAAATATTTACCCGCAGCAGGGTTATTGCCATAGGGTACCTGTGCGTAGCCGGCGACAGCGAAAAACAACAGTAAAAAGAATGGGGCAATTTTTGACACGTGCATATAATTTTATAAACTTATAAAACGAAAATCGAAATGCGTCATAGCGAATCAACTGCTTTGGCAAAGGGCTAATACAAGTGGGTTAGCGTTACACCCAGGCCCAAAGGCATTGGATTAGTTGAAACATAACTGCGAACAGCGTTGCAACCAACATACAATCTTCCTGACAAAAAACAGCAAGATCCACTTCAATCCCTAAGTAGCTATGGGCTTCTTCGCTTTGTCCCCCTCTCCACTGTGTGGAGAGGGAAGGGGTGAGGTCTTACTCTGCCTTTAACGCCTTAATAGGATTCGCCAATGCAGCTTTTATAGTTTGATAGCCTACTGCCACGCCTGTAACAATAATGGCCGCAACGGCTGACACCCCAAATACCCACCAGCTAATACTGGTGCGGTATGCAAAGTTTTGCAGCCACTTGCTCATTAAATAGCCGGCAACAGGCGCAGCCACTAAAAAGGCAATAACAATCAGTTTTAGAAAATCTTTTGAAAGGATGAATGATATATTTGCCACACTGGCGCCCAGCACTTTACGTATGCCTATCTCTTTTGTTTTTTGCTCAACCATAAACGACAGCAACCCCACAAGGCCCAGCACATTTATAACAATAGAGAGGAATGTAAATATGTTGAACAATTGCTGCGTACGTTTTTCATCTTTATACTGGCTGGCAACCTGGCTATCAAGAAAATTAGTTTCAAACATTGAGTTGGGATAAACTGACGTCCAAGTTTTTTCAATAGAAGCGATTGTGGCATTTGAGTATCCCGCATTAAGTTTTATACCCACATTATAGTAAATAAAAGGCAGTGACGTCATTAGCACAGGCTTTACCGCTTCGTGAAGGGATGATATATGGTAATCTTTTACAACGCCTATGACTGGCGCAGTAATATCGCCAAAGCCAAATGTTACATATTTGCCAATAGCGTCCTGCGGTTTTACAAAGCCAAGCGCTTTAACGGCAGTTTCATTTATTACCAGCGCATATTGCTTTAATGAATCAGGAACTTTATTGCCTGATTTAAGTTCGTCGCTTTCGTTGATCCAGCGCCCTGCTATTAGCTGTAGCCCGTAGGTTTGCTGGTAGTTTTTATCAACCGCTTTAATAGCAACATCCAGTTGGCTCAACTTGTATTTTTCGCGCAGGTTAAAACCGGTGTTTGCCCTGTTGTCAGACACGGGTGCACCCAGTGAAAGGCTTATACTGCTTATGCCCTGTATATTAAGCAACTGTGCATGCAGGGACTGAAGTTGTTCGGGCTTGTTTTCGGGTAGTGAAATGTCAACCACTTTCTCCGTATTAAAACCCAAAGGCGTGTTTTGCATAAACGCCATTTGCTTAGCCACTACCACAGCGCCTATAATTAATATTTGCGCTGTTAAAAACTGGAACACCACCAGCCCGCGCCTTAGGTTTACTACTGAGGCTTTGGGTGATGATATTTTACTTTTTAGCGCGGCCACAGGGTTAAAGCCCGATAGTACGAACGCCGGGTAAAGACCTGATATAAATGAAATGCCCACCCATAGCCCCGCTAATAACGACACGCTTTTAAAGTTTATCCAGTCGAGCGGTATTTGCTTATCAAGAAAGGTGTTAAGCGATGGCAGGAACATTTTTACCGATGCCGCCGCTGCAACAATTACAATTGCCGTTAGCAAAAATGTTTCAGACAAAAATTGTTTTATAAGGTGCAGCCTTGTTGCACCCATAGTTTTGCGTACACCAACCTCTTTAGATTTTTTGATGGCCAGGGCAGTTGATAAATTGGTGTAATTGATACACGCCGCCATTATAAGAAACAATCCGATGGCTGCCAGCAGGTACAGGTAAGTATAGTTAATAGAGTATGAAGGGTTGTTGGTATACAATTGGTTAAAATGTATATCAGCCAGCGGCTGTAGTTTATACGTGGCTTTTGAGCCACCCGAGTTTCCTGTGTTTACAAATTTGGCAGCTATGCCCGCCAGTTCGGTTTCGGTGTGCCTTACCTTGTTCTCATTGCTAAGGCCAATGTAGGTGTAGCCGTTGGCGTTAAGCCCCCATTGGTCAATTGGGAAACCACCTGTAAGCTTGCTGTCCATATTACGATAGCCCAGCAGCATATTGTAGGGCAAATGAGAATTTGATGGGGCATTAGCCACTACTGCAGCTACTTCAAGGTTCATAAAATCATCAAGCTTTATACGCTTGCCAATTGCATCGCTGTTGCCAAAATATTTTTGTGCAGTTTTTTCTGTAAATATGGCGTAGCCAGGCTCTGCCAGTGCACGCTTTATGCTGCCCTGCTTAACTGTTAAAGGGAATAGCTTTGGAAAAACAGAATCTGCGAGAACAACATTACCCTCTTTAAATTTTTTGTTACCGAATGAAATTATAGCATCACCCTGGAAATGAATTTGAGATATAAGTGGTTCATCCGGCATAGCCACGCGCATGGCTGTTGCAAGCGGGTATTGCGTTACTGCCGAATATGCTTTGCCGGTAGCTGAAGTGGAATGGTTTACCACGCGGTAAATGCTTAAACCGTCGCTGCGTTTATCAAAGCTTGTTTCGTGCAGGATGATGAGGGCAATAAGCACACATACAATTACACTTATATAAAGGCCAATAAAATTAAGTGCAAAAAAGCCTTTGTTGCGTTTTAGGTTGCGCAGCGCAACCAGCAGGTAATTTTTAAGCATAGTATAGTTTATTAACATAAGGGCATAGCTGTAACCTTACAGAAAGGTAGTTACCCAACAAAATGCCAAAAATTTATTGAATTGAAAACCAAATGGTTAAACACTGGTTTACCTGGAGAAATGTACGCTTTCGATACAAAGAGTGTGCGGTTGTGTATCGTCCTAAAATAGCTATACACGCATTGATTACAAAAACCCTTCCCTAATGACCGATTGCCCCGTTACTTCAGGCAAATGACTTAATGACCCTCTCTATTTCGCATCATAATCAACCACCACTTTTACAGATTTTGGATGGGATTGGCAGGTTAGTATAAACCCGGCTTCAATTTCGTCGGGCTCAAGGCCGTAGCAGGCTTCCATTTCTACTTCGCCTTCTAACAATTTTGCGCGGCAGGTGCAGCATACGCCGCTTTTGCAACTATAAGGCACATCGGCACCCTGGTGCGCAGCAGCATCAAGAATAGAAGCGTCATCAAACCCAAGGTCAAAGTTAAATGTAATACCATCCAGCTTAACGGTAATGTTACTTTTAACCTCATCAGTTGCGCTTACAACATCTTTGGCAACAAATTTTTTAGCGTTTACAGTCGTAAATAATTCAATATGGATCTTCTGCTCTGCAATGCCGTTATTTTTCAAAAAATCTTTTACATCAAGCGTCATTTCTTCAGGGCCGCAAATAAAAAATTCATCAGCGTTTATGTTTAAAGCTTTTTCAAAAAGGTGGGCGCATTTTTCAGCATTTATACGGCCATGGTTAAGGGTGGCATCTGTCATTTCCCGGCTTAGAATATGTATAATATTAAACCGGTGAATGTATTTATTTTTTAATGCTTCCAGCTCTTCCTTAAAAATAATGGAAGGCCTGTTGCGGTTACCATATACCAGTGTAAAGCTGCTGCCAGGCTCTGTTTGCAATACTGTTTTTATGATAGATATTACCGGCGTTATGCCACTGCCCGCAGCAATACCAATATACCGCTTATTATTAGTTGGGTTAAGCTCTGCATAAAAATTGCCCATGGGTGGCATCAGTTCAAGTTTATCACCGGCCTTTAGTACATCATTGGCAAAGGTTGAGAATAAACCGCCATCCACTTTTTTTACCGCAACCCGCCATTCGTTCTGCAAAGGCGAGCTGCATAATGAATAGGAGCGCCTTACATCTTCACCATTAATAAACGCACGTATGTTAAGGTATTGGCCCGCTTTGTAGGCAAAAGCGGTGGCAAGTGTTTCGGGTATATCAAAAGCAACAGAAACACATTGGGCTGTTTCTTTTTTTACTTCTTTAACCGTTATCTCTTTGTAATTAAGTGACATGCCGTAAAGGTAAGGCAGTTAATTGTTTAAAGAAACATAGGCACTTATGTACTATGAAGAACTTCCCCCAGCCATAAACTATATGCCATGAACTATTTCTTCATTCCTTCAATCAAAATAGTAAGCATGTTCTCCGTTAGTTCTTCGCCATCAATTTTTTGTTTGCTGCGGTGCCAGCTTTCAATGCCGCTTACGGCATGCAGAATAATAAGTACAGCGGTTGAGGCATCAATATTATTTATTTCACCCTGTCTTATACCATCTTCAATAATAGCTGCGATGCGCCTGCGGTAGCTGCGGCGCTGGTTTTGATAGTTTGACAAATAGGGCTCAGTCAAATAGCGCCATTCGCGGTCGGCAACATACACTTCTTCAAAATTATCAACCATCTGCTTTATGTGAAACCGCAAAAGACTTTCAATTTTTTTTATGGGCGATACGCCTGACGTTTCAACTTCGGCTATGTTTTCGGTAAAAATATTGGCAACATCAAAACATATATCATGCAGCAGTTCTGCCTTGCTGCGTATGTGGTTATACAGGCTGGCCGCCTCAACCCCAACTTTTACGGCAAGGTCGCGCATACTGGCAGCCTTATAGCCTTTTTCCCTGAACAACGCCGCAGATGCTTTTATTATAACTTCTTTACGGCTAATATCCTTGTTGGTTTTAATTCGTGCCATGGGGCAAAAATAAGGAAGTTCGCAAGTTCACGGGTTTACAAGTTTCAGAAGTTTACAAGTTTATGGGCTGTAGTAGTTCATAGTTTCAGTAGTTCGCGTGTTCAATAGTTTATAAGTGTTATAGACAGGTGAACATTTTTTTTGCTTTGATAAAGTTTAAAGGTCTCAGAGCAAACTGTGTTTTGCACCCGGGAACTATTGGAACTTGTGAACTTTGGGACCTTTGAACATTTGCAACTGGCGAACTTCCCAAACTTTACTGTATGTTTGCGCCCGTAAAATACACGCAATATGTCTGTTTTAGTAGTAGGTACAATGGCTTTTGACGCAATAGAAACGCCTTTTGGCAAAAGTGATAAAATAATAGGCGGCTCAGCAACCTATATAGCCTATGCAACCAGCAACTTTGTAAAGCCGGTGCAAATGGTATCAATAGTAGGTAACGATTTTCCGCAGGCCGAGCTTGACAGCCTTACTGCCCGTGGCGTGCAACTTGACGGGCTGGACATAAAGCAGGACAAGCCGTCTTTTTTCTGGAGCGGCAAATACCACATGGACATGAATACCCGCGATACGCTGGTTACAGACCTTAATGTATTGCTTGACTTTAACCCTATTTTACCCGATAGCTTTAAAGAAGCAGATTTTGTTATATTGGGCAACCTGATGCCGAAACTGCAAAAGCAAGCGCTTGACCAGCTAAAAAAGCGCCCGAAACTTATTGTGCTTGACACCATGAACTACTGGATGGAAACCGCATGGGACGACCTGCTGGAAGTGATGGGCATGGTTGATGTACTGATGATAAACGACAGCGAAGCAAGGCAAATGAGCGGTGAGTTTAGCATAGTAAAAGCAGCCAAGAAGATATTAACGATGGGCCCTAAATACCTGATAATAAAAAAGGGTGAGCATGGCGCATTGCTGTTTTACGGCAACGATGTATTTTTTGCACCGGCCCTGCCATTAGAAGACGTGTTTGACCCAACCGGCGCAGGCGATACTTTTGCGGGCGGCTTTATTGGCCACCTGGCAAAAACAAAAGATATATCGTTCGAAAATATGAAAACAGCCATTATTGTGGGCAGCGCTATGGCAAGCTTTTGTGTTGAAAAATTTGGTACTGAGCGGTTGAGGGAGATTAACAAAGCCGATATTGACGACCGGCTGGAGGAGTTTGTGCAATTGGTAAACTTTGATATTGAGTTAGGATAAAAACACTCGCTTATAAAATAAAAACCCCGCTGCAGCGGGGTTTTTATTTTATAAGCGTAATTACTCTTCTCGTCGGTACAGCAATGTTTCCGTTGCTACATATTACAGTTTTTTAATGCGGCAAACTGTTATCTTTAGTGCGATTAAAAATTTATTCATGAGAAAAATTGCATTGCCTGTTTTATTGGCTGCGCTTGTAATGGCAGGCTTTAAGCAGGGCGGCCCAAAAGAGGGCTATATTAAAAAACAGTACATGGACCCGACCGTTAAACCCGGCGATAACTTTTTTGAGTACGTTAACGGTGGCTGGCTAAAAACTGCGGTTATTGGCGCTACTGAAACAAGCGCCGGTGCGGGGCTTGATATGTTTAATGGCACCAAGGAACGGTTAAAGGGAATACTGGATTCTGTATCAAAAAACCCTGGTGCCAAAGGCAGCATTGGCCAGCAGGTAGGCGATTTTTACGCATCGGGTATGGATTCGGCCACTATTGAAAAGCGTGGTTACGACCCGCTTAAGCCCTACTTAGCTAAAATAAACGCCTTTACCAGTGTTAAAAGCATGTTGCAGTTTGAGGCTGAGATAAAAAAAACAGGCTACCTGTATATTATTGCTATGTCTGCCGGCCCTGATCTTAAAAACAGCGGCATGGTTATAGCCAACCTGTCTCAAACGGGTATTGGCCTGCCAGACAGGGATTATTACTTTAAAACCGACCCTGCAACGGTTAATATTCAAAATGCGTACAAGGCGTACATCACCAAGATATTTACACTTACGGGAGTTGATTCTGCCGCTGCTGCTAAAAAGGCCGAAGGAATATATGACCTGGAGAAACAAGTTGCCGGAAGCCACTTAACAAGGGTGGAACTGCGCGACCCGCAACGCAGCTACAACAAATGGAGCGTGGCCGACTTTGATAAAAAACTGCCTGCTATAGGCTTGCCCGCATATTTAAGCAAGCAGGGTTTGCATGTAGACTCAATAAACGTTGGGCAACCCGCTTATTATACCAAACTGAATGAGTTACTTACAACTGTGCCAATTGATACGTGGAAAGATTTTTATTGCTTTCACGTAATAGACGACATGGCTGCTGCATTAAGCAATGCGTTTGTTACGGCAAACTTTAATTTTGGTAAAGTACTAAGCGGCCAGCAGCAAATAAAACCACGTTGGGAGCGTATGTATGCCGCAACCGACAGCAGGCTTGGCGAGCCCCTGGGGCAGCTATATGTAAAAAAATATTTTACGGAAGATGCCAAAAGAAGAATGCTTGACATGGTGAATAACCTGCAAAAAGCATTAGAACAAAGAATTGGCGGGCTTGACTGGATGAGCGACAGCACTAAGGCGGTTGCTAAAGATAAACTGCATGCTTTTTTAAAGAAAATAGGCTACCCTGATAAATGGAAGGACTATAGTATGGTTACCATTAACAGGGGCACTTATTTTGAAAATATAATTTCGTGCACATCTGCGGCTGAGGCACGGCAACTTGCCAAAATAGGCAAAGCTGTTGACAAAACCGAATGGGGCATGACACCGCCCACCATTAATGCATACTATAACCCCACCGTTAACGAAATTGTTTTTCCGGCAGGCATATTGCAAAACCCGTTTTTTGACGCCGGTGCTGATGATGCTATGAATTATGGCGCAATAGGCATGGTGATAGGCCATGAAATGACCCACGGTTTTGACGACCAGGGCGCTCAATTTGATAAGCAGGGCAATCTTAAAAACTGGTGGGGCGCACAGGATTATACCAATTTTAAAGCCAAAGCGCAGCAGGTCATAAAGTTGTACAACGGCTTTACTGTGCTTGACACACTGCATGTAAACGGCGCTTTAACCACTGGTGAAAACATGGCAGATATTGGTGGACTGGCTATTGCCTACACAGCATTTAAAATGACAAAAGAGGGCCAAACTGATACCAAAATAGAAGGCTTTACGCCCGACCAGCGCTTTTTTATAGCTCTTGCCCAAATATGGCGCAGCAAACAAAAAGACCAGGCTATACGTATGCGTATTGCCCTTGACCCGCACAGCCCGGCCATGTACCGCGTAAATGGCCCGTTAATGAACTTTACACCTTTTTACAATGCGTTTAATGTGCAGCCGGGCGATAAAATGTATCTGCCTGAAAGTGAAAGAATAAAAATATGGTAGCATTTAAAGCAAATGAATAATACGAAAAGCATCAACGGCAGTTGGTGCTTTTTTTGGTTTACACCGGTAAGTATAACACATTTTGGGCAACCGCGGGTAGCGCCATAGCTGTTTGTTGTTTCTTGCTTTTTAATGCCACACATCACAAAATAGTTTACCGGGTTGCAAAGCTTGCTTACTTTACCGGCCTGTATAAAAAATGGAATATGAAAAAAATAACACTACCCTTAACAGCAGCCCTTGCAGCAACAGCCTTGTTGTGTGGCTGTAAGGATGAAAAAACCAGCAGCGGCCAAAAGTTTATAGAAACGGCTAACATGGATTCATCCGTAAAACCCGGTGATAACTTCTTTTTGTTTGTAAACGGCAAATGGGATAAAAAAGCAATTATACCTGCCGCAGAATCTGGCGCGGGTGCTTTTTACGACCTGTATAACCATACAAAAGATAACATGCATACCCTGCTTACTGATGTTGCCAAAAGCACAAAAACACCGGGCAGCCTTGAGCAAAAAGTAGGCGATTTTTATATTTCGGGTATGGATACCAACACCATTGACAAGCGTGGCTACGAGCCTGTAAAACCATACCTGCAAAAAATTGACGGTATTAAAGATGCTGCAGGTGTTATGCAGTTTACCGATGAACAGCAAACAGAAGAAAACGGCCTGCTTTTTAACCAGGGCATAGCGCCTGACGATAAAAACAGCAGTGTAAATATTGCAGAGTACACCCAGGGCGGCATCGGCCTGCCAGACAGGGAGTATTATTTTAAAACAGACGCCCGTACAGTTGCCGTGGTAAACGCCTATAAAACATACATACGCAAAATGTTTATGTTAACAGGCACAGACTCAGCTACAGCAGATAAAAAAGTGGCTGAGATATTTGAACTGGAAAGGAAACTGGCAGAAAGCCACAAAACAAATGTTGAGCTGCGCGACCCCAATGCCAATTACCACAAAATGGCAGTGGCAGACCTGGATAAACAGATGCCGGTATTTGCATGGAAGGCTACACTAAGCACAATGGGCGTAAAAGCCGACTCAGTAAATGTACAGCAGCCCGCCTATTATGCAAAATTAAACGAACTGCTTAAAACAGTGCCTGTTGATGTGTGGAAAGATTACCTGCGTTTTCACTTGCTTAGCGATGTTTCATCTGCATTGGGTAAAGACTTTGCCGATGCGCGTTTCGACTATTTAGGCAGGGCTTTGAACGGGCAGGAAAAACAGCACGACCGCTGGGAGAACATGGTACAAAGCGCTGATGCCAACCTGGGCGATGCATTGGGCCAGCTATATGTAAAAAAGTACTTTAACGAGGATGCCAAGAAACGCATTGATGAGCTGGTAAATAACCTGCAAACAGCGTTTGATGCAAGAATTAGCAAGCTTGACTGGATGAGCGACAGTACCAAGGTTATTGCAAAAGATAAACTTCATGCGTTTTTAAAGAAGATCGGTTATACAAACAAGTGGCGCGACTACAGCAGTGTAACTATAGACAGTGCAAAGTATTTTGAGAACCTGGTATCGTGCTCAAAGAACGATTATGCCTACCAGGTTGCCAAAGTGGGTAAACCGGTTGACCGCATGGAGTGGGACATGACGCCGCCGACCATTAATGCAGGGTACTATCCCACATTTAACGCAATTGTTTTTCCTGCCGGTATTTTGCAATTTCCATTTTTTGACCCCACTGCAGATGATGCCATAAACTATGGTGGCATAGGCATGGTAATAGGCCATGAAATGACGCATGGCTTTGACGACCAGGGCGCGCAATACGATAAAGACGGCAACCTTAAAAACTGGTGGGGCAAAGATGATTATGCAAAGTTTACCGCAAAAAGCAAAAAGGTGATAGACCTGTATAACAGCTTTACGGTGCTTGATACCATGCACCTTAATGGCGCTTTAACAACAGGCGAAAACATTGCAGACATTGGAGGCCTGGCCATTGCGTATGATGCTTTTAAAATGACCAAACAAGGGCAGGACACCACTAAAATTGATGGCTTAACACCAGACCAGCGTTTCTTTTTATCGATTGGCCAAATATGGCGCGAAAAGCTGAAAGACCAGTTTGTAGCACAGCTTGTAAACACTGACCCGCATAGCCCTGCCATGTACCGCGTAAACGGGCCATTAATGAATTTTGAGCCTTTTTATAAAGCATTTAATGTACAGCCCGGCGATAAAATGTATGTAGCAGATAGTGCGAGAATAAAGATTTGGTAGTATAAACGTAACATAACATTTAAAAAAGCATTGGCAGAATACCAGTGCTTTTTTATTGTATGCCAATCAGGTCTTCCACACTAAAAATGTCGTCAATGGATAAAAAGGAAAGATATTTGCCATCAATTATTTCAAATTCGTTTCTTTCCTCAGCTGACAGGTTTTGTATTTGAGAGAATTTATTTAAGGGTATAAGAAACGTCCGGTCATTATCCAGGTGTACGAATAAAATTGTATTATTCATAAACTGAATTGATTTAATACCCGGAGAATGTAAAACCATTGTCATAACCTTATTGCTTTAACTGGCATACCTTTATAAAATAAATCTAACTGTTGTAAAATTAATTCTTTATTCTCTATTATCAACCTTTGTATTTCGTTAAGTTCTATTTCAGTAAAGTTCCCTTTTTTGTTTTGGTCTAATTCTACTTGTGGTTCAAGCCAAAATTTACACGACTTTTATACCCTGCAACATTATGAGTTACGTGATTGTGTCTCCTGGCTTCCTGTATATCAACACTATAAATTAAGAAGACGTATTTAATTAAATAAGTAGTTTGCCCACAGAGTTAAATAATTGAAAGCTAAAATAATTGATTTTGGTAATATCGTATTTGATATTTACATTCGCACCCGCAATGACGCAAGCAATGAAACATACAAAGAACATAAAGAAGTACATCTCACCGGAGAAGTAACTTGATGTTTTGCGTATGGTAAACATAAAAAACAAAAAGGCCTTCTCCGCAAGAGAAGGTTTTTTGTTTTTTACCCTTATCCCCGGAAGGTGGATAGTAAAATGCGCTGCGCCGGGCGCGTATTATTTTGATAATTAAAACTGAAGTTCTGCCATGAACAATGAACCATGAGCAATGAACTAAAAACACAATAACCATAAAAAAGCAAACATGAAAGTAGCTGTTGTAGGTGCAACAGGTTTAGTAGGCACCAAAATGTTACAGGTTTTAGCAGAGCGCAATTTCCCGGTTACTGAAATTGTACCGGTGGCCAGTGAACGCAGCGTAGGTAAAGAAGTTGAGTTTAAAGGGCAAAAGTACAAGGTAGTAAGTATGGAAGATGGCATTGCCGCCAAACCTGCGGTAGCTATTTTTAGCGCTGGTGGCAGAACATCGCTTGAATGGGCGCCCAAGTTTGCCGAAGCCGGTATTACTGTAATTGACAACAGCAGCGCATGGCGTATGGACCCCACTAAAAAATTGGTTGTGCCCGAAGTAAATGCTGATGTGCTTACTGCCGAAGATAAAATAATTGCCAACCCTAATTGCAGCACCATACAAATGGTAGTAGCATTAAACCCACTGCATAAAAAATATGGCATTAAACGCATTGTGGTAAGCACTTACCAAAGTGTTACAGGCACAGGCAAAAAAGCTGTTGACCAGTTGTTTAACGAGCGTAATGGTGAAGAAGGCCCTATGGCATACAAATACCAGATTGACCTTAATGTTATACCGCAAATTGACGTGTTTCTTGACAATGGTTACACCAAGGAAGAAATGAAAATGGTGAACGAAACCAAAAAAATAATGCAGGATAACGATATACGCGTAACTGCAACTACTGTACGTATACCGGTGGTTGGCGGCCATAGCGAAAGCGTGAACGTTGAATTTGAAAATGATTTTGACCTGGCCGAAGTAAGGGAATTGTTAACCGGCGCACCGGGCATAATTGTTCAGGACGAACCTGCTGCTGCATTATACCCTATGCCGTTATGGGCGCACGAAAAAGATGAAGTGTTTGTGGGCCGCCTGCGCCGTGACGAAACACAGCCCAACACATTAAACATGTGGATAGTAAGCGATAACCTGCGCAAAGGTGCCGCCACCAATGCCGTGCAAATTGCTGAATACCTGCAGGAGAAAGGCCTTTTGTAGTTGATTGCTGATTACGGGATGTAGAGATTTTGAAATACATCACTAAATCGTACGTCAGCAATTGCTTAAGATAGTTGTTAGTGAGTATAGTTTTGGCCGCGGCTTAGCCGTGGCCATTTTTATGTGCTTAAACCTTTAACTTTAATTATAACAAACATTTTGGTGTATGACTATTGAAGAAGCGCAGCAACAGGTAGACGGATGGATAAAAACAGTTGGTGTACGTTATTTTAACGAGCTTACCAACCTGGGCATTTTGATGGAAGAGGTAGGCGAACTTTCAAGGCTGATGGTGCGCACCTATGGAGAGCAGTCGTTTAAAGAATCGGATAAGGGTAAACAGCTTTCTGATGAGATGGCCGATGTGCTTTGGGTGCTGCTTTGCATTGCCAACCAAACCGGCGTAAACCTTACTGAAGCGCTGGAGAAGAATTTTACCAAAAAGAATGTGCGTGATGCAACCCGCCATAAGGAAAATGAAAAACTACAGTAAAATTTATTCCGGCGGCCTTGTTTAAGCTTATTTTAAACCGGTTTTGTGGGGGCATATATATATTTGTGCTTAGCATAACCCGCCCGACATGAGGAGATTATATTTAGCCCTTTTAACCTGCTGCTTGTTTTTTACAGCCCACAGCCAGCTGGACCTGCCAGAATTTGGCAGGATTGATATTGCCGACCTGCAGCTAAAAGAATGCCCTTTTGACAAAGGTGCAGATGCAATGAATTTGTTTAATTACCAGGGCGCTGAAATTTACGCAAGCCACTATGGCGATGCGATAGATATAGAACATAGAGTGCGCATAAAAATATTTACACAGCCAGGGGTAAAATATGCATCTGTTAACATACCTTATTACGATGATGGTAATAGGATAAAAGACATAGCTGCATTTACTTATAATCTTGACCCGCAGGGCAAAATTGTTATTCAAAAAATTGAACGCAAAGACATATTTAAAGAAAAAGTAAGCGAGGGTGAAAAAAGTGTAAAGTTTGCATTCCCTAATGTAAAACAGGGATCGGTGATAGAATATAAATACACTGAAAAAAGAGACTTCATTTTAAACCTCGAGCCATGGATATTTGATGATGATATACCTACGCAGCTTTCTTACTGTAAGTTAAATTACCCCCTGTATATTCACCCGGGGGCGCGTTTCATTGCTCGGATGCCGGTACAGCACACCACGGATACAATGCAGCACTTTACCGGTATGGACACATACATAATGAACAATATTCCGGCTTATAGGTATGAGCCCTTTATGCCATCTGCTATAACCAACGTACAGCGTGTGGAATTTTCTATGCTGCAGCGGTGGTCCGGAAATAAGCTGTTGCCCCTGGAAGATCAATGGGCGTATATAGTAAACCGCCTTATAACTTCTCCATATTTTGGCTATAATATCAGCTGCGATATTCCGGAGGTTCAGCAACAGATTGATTCCATTAAAAAACTACCAAACAAGCAAAAAATAGAGGCCGTATGCCAGCTGGTAAAAAGTAAAATAAAATGGGATAACACGCACGACTTTTATGCAGAAAATATACAAGGTGCCTGGCTAGCAAATAAAGGCACAAGTGCACAGATAAATTTTTTGATCATTAATTTAATGCGCAAGGCCGGCATAAATTGCTACCCTTTGCTTACAAGTACCAAAAGCCATGGCGTTGTGGATAATAAAGACCCTACACTCTCGCAGTTTAATTGTGTTGATGTTTTAGTTGTAGACAGCGCAAAGTCTTATATAATTGATGGTACCCAAAAATACCAGCCGTATAATGTGCCTCCGTACAACGTACTTAATAACTATGGGTTGCTTATTGACAGAACGCATGGTCGTTGGCTTAAAATAGAAGACACAAGGCCTTTAATACGCAACGCAATTAATGTTAAAGCAGAAATTGACAGCACAGGTATTATGCGTGGCACTGTTTACGAATATTTTTATGATTACGCCAAGGTTGATATGCTGGCGAATGCCCATAAAAATACTGATAAAGATGAAAGTAAAGACCTGTTGCAAAATGAGATAGTGGATCTGAAAATTGACAGTATTAAAGAAGATAATGCAGACAGTGCAGACAAGCCGTTAATACGCAGTTTTAATTTTACCCTTGAGATGCAACAAACCGGGGATTTTATTTTTTTTAACCCGATGTTTCTTTCATCATTCAAAAAAAATCCCTTTAAAGATTCTGCCAGGCACGCAGATATTGACTTTGGCTGTAACCAATCTTACTCGGTGGGCATGTATATAACGATGCCGGAAAACATGGAAATACCGGAGCTGCCACCTAATAAAGAAATAAGGCTGGCCGATACCAGTTTTGCCTATGGCCGTTTAATGGCAAAACAAAATAATGCGCTGGTAATACGCAGCCATTTTGAGCTGAACAATGCTGTTTTTGCCGCAGACCAGTACCCGCTTGTAAAACAGGTTTTTGAAAAAATGTATGATATGCTTAACGAGCAGGTTATGTTTAAACGGAAAAATTAAATTACCGGGCAATTATCACCTAAAACTTAAAAACATGTACAGGTATTTTCTTTTATTGCTGGCCTGCTTATACGGAGTATTGACAACCGCAAAAGCGCAGGAAAAAATACCCGACTTTGGAAAAGTTGATGTTGCAGACCTGCAATTAAAAGAATGCCCTTTTGACAAAGGAGCCAGCGCTATGTACCTTATTAAAACGTCAAACGTGGAGTTTGATTTTGACCCTTATTCAGGCGTTCCAAAAGTAATTACCGAGTATAGGATAAGAATAAAAATTTTTACTGAGCCAGGTTTTTCAAACGCCAGTATTACTATACCTTACACAGGCAATAGCCGCATTACAAAAATTACTGATCTTGAAGGCTATATGTACACACTTGGTGCAGACGGAAATGCTGTTATTCAAAAGCTGGATAAAGACCAGGTGTTTAACGAAAAGGCCAAAGGGCAAAAAGCCCACAATAAAATATCATTTACGTTTCCCGGCCTGCAAAAGGGCTGTATAGTTGAATACCGCTATAAAAAAACCAATAAGAACGCGATGCATATAGCACCCTTTCTTTTCCAGGAAGAGTTGCCTACTGCGTATACCAAATGCGGCATTACTTACCCCGGCTATTTTGCCGATCTGCAGTATCATTTTGTTACGAAACAGCCTTTTGATAAGGATTCATCTGAAAAAAAATATGCGCGTGATATATATAACACCAGCTACCGCGCTTTTACCATGCACAACGTGCCGGCCTTTAAAGCCGAGCCTTTAATGACATCGCTGGAAGATAACCTGCAGCGCGTTGAGTTTGCTGTTTTGGAAGAAAGCTTTTTTAACAGCGCCCGCAGCAGGTGGGTTAGCTACAATTCTGAGTTAATGAAGTCGCCGTATTTTGGCCTGCAGTTTACGCAGGATGTACCGGGATCAGACTCAATAATTAACGCGGTAAAAGCTGTAAAAGATACAAGCGGCAAAATTGACATGGTATACAGCTATGTTAAAAAAAGAATAAGCTGGAACGGCGAGCAGTTGTTTGTTTCTGCCAGCCTTGATGATTGCCTGAAAGATGGGTCGGGCAGCAGTGCAGAGATGAATATTTTGCTGCTTAACCTTTTACGTAAAGCAGGTATTTTTTGCGTACCGGTTTTATTTAGCAGCCATGATAACGGTAAAACAGACAAGACGTTTCCAACGTTGGGGCAGTTTAACGGGGTTGATGTGCTGGCTGCAGACGGCAGCGCATTGTACGTGCTTGACTGCACACAGAAGAACCTTTCTTATAAAACAACACCGCTTAATATAATTAACTCAGAGGCCTTTATGGTTGATTCGCAAAGAAGCGGGTGGATATCTATTGCAGATAAGCGAAACCTGATGAACACCGACTTATCTGTTAATGCTGAAATTGACAGTGCAGGCTTAATGCACGGCTCGGGCCGGGTACTGTACACTGCCATAGCCAAAGCCCAGGAGCTAAAAGATGAAGAAGCCGACAAAAAGAAAGACTCGAAGGAACTGGTTGATGATAACTCGATAGATCTTAAAATCGATTCTTCGTTCAGCATACACCATGACGACGATAACGATACGCTTATACATAACATACGTTTTCATGCAAATACGGTAAACACGGGTGATGTTTATTTTATAAACCCTTTTATGTTTTCGATGTTTAAGAAAAACCCGTTTAGTGATACAACCAGGTATTCGGATATTGATTTTGGCTGTAACCAGTCTTACACAACAAGCATACGGTTAAATATTTCACCGGTGTTTAATGTTGAAGAAATACCAAACTCAGTTTTAATACGTACGGAAGATTCATCTATATTATTCAGGCGGCAATTCTTCTCGTCGGGTAACCAATTGCTTGTACGCAATACATTTACTATTAACCGCACCGTTTTTGATAAGGATGAATACAAGGGGGTAAAAAGTTTTTTTGACAAGGTGTATATCCTGTTGCAGGACCAGGTGTTGCTGAAGAAAAAGGAGTAGTTGGTTGATTAGTTGATCGGTAAAAGAAAAGTTGCTTAGTTGATCAGTGAGGGAATAGTTGATTAGTAAAAACCCTTTACTTTGTTGATTGGCGAGGGACTGACCTATCAGTAAAACCCCGCTGATTGGTTGATTAGTAAGTCAAATTAAAATTCAAGGTTTGTTGCCTGTTACTAATCAACTGGCTTTTACTAATCACCCAGCTACTTACTAACCATCTTCACCACCGGTATTATCATTTCTTCCAAACTAACACCTCCGTGCTGAAAGGTGTTGCGGTAGTAGTTTACATAATAGTTATAGTTATTGGGGTAGCATAAAAAGCCATCTTCTTTCGCGAAGATGAAAGATGAATTTACATTGGGTACCGGCAGGCCTGCATCGTGCGGGTTTCTAAAGGCAAGCACTTCTTTGGGGTCGTAGTTAAGGTTACGGCCGTGTTTGTAGCGCAGGTTGGCGGTGGTTTGTTTATCGCCAATAACCTTGCAGGGTGTTTTTACACGTACACTGCCATGGTCTGTAGCCAGTACAATATTTATTTTTTTATCGGCTATTCTTTTTAGTGCCTGGTTTAAGGGGCTGTGCTCAAACCAGCTTTTGGTAATGCTGCGATAGCTAACCTCGTCTGCTGCAAGCTCTTTAAGCACTTCCATTTCTGTACGTGCATGGCTAAGCATATCTACAAAGTTGTAAATAATAATATTAAGGTCGTTTTGCAGCAGGTTGTGAATGTTGTTTACCAGTTGTTGTCCATCGTTATGGTGTATAACCTTGGTGTAACTATGGCGAATATCGGTGCGCTTAAGCCTGCGCAGCTGTGCTTTAAAAAATTCCTCTTCCTGCATATTTTTGCCGCCTTCCTCATCATCATTCTTCCACTCGCCCGGAAATTGCTTTTCAATTTCTACAGGCAGCAGTCCCGCAAAAATGGCATTACGCGCATATTGCGTGGCCGTTGGTAAAATGCTGTAAAAAGTATCTTCTTCAACTACCCTGAAGTTCTCGGTAAAAAGCGGCTGTATTGCCTTCCATTGATCATAACGCAGGTTGTCAATCAGTATAAAAAAAGTAGGCACGCCTTTTTCAACATGCGGCAGCACTTTGTTTTTTATAAGGTTATGGCTCATTACCGGCGCTTTGGTAGCGCCGGGCTTAAGCCAACTTGCGTAGTTTTTAGATATAAATTTAAAAAACTCGGTATTAGCTTCCTGTTTTTGTGTTTGAAAAACCTCCCGCATTTCGGGGCTGTCGCTTTTCTCCATCTCAAGTTCCCAGTAAACAAGCTTTTTGTAAACGTCCATCCACTCGTTATAATCGGGGTTACTGTTAAGCGCCATAAACAGGTTGCGAAACTGTTGCTGGTAGGCGGTAGTGGTTTTTTCGGCCACCAGCCTTTTATTGTCAATAATTTTTTTAAGGCTAAGCCAAACCTGGTTGGGGTTAACTGGCTTTATAAGGTAATCGGTTATCTGGCTGCCAATGGCGTCATCCATCAGGTTTTCGGTCTCGTTCTTAGTTATCAGCACTACAGGTATATGCCTGTTAACCTCTTTAATTTTTTGCAATGTTTCAAGGCCGGTAATACCCGGCATGCTTTCGTCAAGCAATACTACATCAACGTGGTGTTCCTTCACAAAATCAATGGCCTCAAAGCCATTTGTTAAAGTATGTACCTGGTAGCCTTTGTTTTCTAAAAAAATAGTTTGGCTGTGTAAACTTTCTATTTCGTCATCCACCCAAAGTATAGTTGCAATCGCCATTCCTTTTAGTTTATAATTTGTTGTTTATAGTTTGTTGTTTTCCAAACACGGCACATCGCAATTATTATTCATACCTCAAATCCTTTGTTTGCAACCCCAAACTAATGCTATATAAATTTTCAACGCCCTAAACTACAAACTATAAACTACAAACTATAAACTGGTAGCTAAAGTTGTACTTTTGAGCGGCTTATTTAACAAATAGTATTGATTATGCCGGTTACCAGGAGAAAGATTATTAACGACCCCGTTTATGGCTTTATTACCGTTGATAACCCGCTTATATTAACTATTATTGCCCACCCGTACTACCAGCGCCTGCGCCGGATACACCAAATGGCTATGGCTTATCTTGTTTACCCCGGTGCGGTGCATACAAGGCTGCACCACTCATTAGGGGCTTACCATTTAATGTGCCAGGCTGTTGGCGAAATAAAAAGTAAAGGAGCGGATATAACTGCCGAAGAGGAAGAAGCGGTTAAAGCTGCCATATTGCTGCACGATATTGGCCATGGCCCTTTTAGCCATGCGCTTGAAAACGTGCTGCTGCCGGGCACACACCATGAAAATATAAGCCTGCAAATAATGCACCGCATGAACAATGAGCTGGGCGGCAGGCTTAGCCTTGCCATTGAATTGTTTACGGGCAAATACCATAAGCATTTTTTACACCAGCTTATAAGCGGCCAGCTTGATGTTGACCGTATGGACTACCTTACCCGCGACAATTTTTTTACAGGTGTAAGCGAAGGTACCATTGGGTACGACCGTATTTTAAAAATGCTGGCCATACACGACGGGCAGTTAATGGTTGAAGAAAAAGGCATTTACAGCGTAGAAAACTTTTTGGTGGCGCGCAGACTTATGTACTGGCAGGTGTACCTGCACAAAACTGTTTTGGCTGCAGAAAAGATGCTGGTTAAGATAATTGAACGGGTTAAGCAAATATTTAACAACCACGATGCATTATTAAAAGTTAGTAATGCGTTAGATTATTTTTTTGAAACGTATAACGGTACAATGGACGAAAACGCGTTAAACCAATTTTGCCTGCTGGACGATGATGATATAAGCTTTGCTATAAAACAATGGAGCAGGCACCCGGATACTGTGCTTAACGTTTTATGCAATGGTGTGTTAAAACGTAATTTATTTAAATGCCGGCTGCAAACGGAACCGTTTGACGAAGATGTGGTGGAAGAAAAAAGAAAAAAACTGGCTGCAAAATATAATATTTCGTTGCAGGATGCAGGTTATTTTGCTTTTACAGGCGAAGCATCAAACACCACCTACCAGCTTGCCGATGAACACATTAATATACTATTTAAAGACGGTAGTGTAAAGGATATATCGCAGGTTGATAACCCGCTTATACATGAAACACTATCAATGCCTGTTAAAAAATTCTACATTTGTGAATTGGTTCTTGGTTCATAGTTAATAGTTCATGGTTCATGGCCGGCATGCACTGCGCACTATTTTTAAACCTTGGCAAACTATATACTTAAACTTGTTTATGACGTTTACGGCAGCACAAATAGCCATGCTTATAAATGGCAAAGTGGAAGGAGATGAAACAGCAGCGGCAGGGTCGTTTGGAAAAATTGAAGAGGCAACGCCGGGCCAACTGGCTTTTTTGGCCAATCCCAAGTACGAAGAATTTTTATATACCACGGGCGCGTCAGTAATAATTATTAACGAGTCGCTTGAGCTTAAGCAGCCGGTTAACGCCACCCTTATACGCGTACCCGATGCCTATACCGCTTTTGCCACCCTGCTGCACAAATACCAGGAAATGATGACGCAGCAGTTGCAGGGCGTTCAGCAACCTGTTTATATACATAATACTGCAAAGCTTGGCGATAACGTTTTTGTTGCAGCCTTTGCCTATATAGCTGAAAATGTGCAGGTTGGCAATAACGTAAAACTTTTTGCAGGTGTGTTTTTGGGTAATAATGTAAAAGTGGGTGATAATACTATTTTGCACCCCGGCGTAAAAATTTATAACGACTGTGTAATAGGCAAAAACGTAACTGTACATGCCGGCACCATAATAGGCGGTGATGGTTTTGGTTACGCTCCGCAAGCAGACGGAACCTATAAAAAGGTGCCCCAAATTGGCAATGTAGTGCTGGAAGACTATGTTGAAGTAGGCGCCAACAGCACTATTGACCGCGCAACCATAGGCAGCACTATTATAAGAAAAGGCGCCAAGCTTGATAACCTTATACAGGTAGCCCACAATGTTGAAGTTGGCAGTAATACTGTAATTGCGGCACAAGCCGGCGTAAGCGGCAGTACCAAAATTGGCAGTAATGTTATGATTGGGGGGCAGGCAGGTATAGTTGGCCACATTCAAATTGCTGATGGCAGTAAAATAAACGCACAAAGCGGTGTAAGTAAGTCAATTAAGACGCCCAACACTGTTGTTACCGGCAGCCCTGCTTTTGATTACACCAGCGCTTTACGCAGCCAGGCGCTTGCCCGTAACCTGCCCGAAATGGAAAAAAGAATAAGCGAGCTTGAAAAGCTGGTACAGCAATTGCTTGCAGAGAAGGCAATTTTATAAATCGCGGTGTTTTATAATTTTTTTACATTTTTGGCGGCAGCGTTATTATTTCTTATAAAACTGTTACAAATCTCGAATTAAGCCTATCAAATTATAAAATTGTTATTTTTGCCTTTTATTTATTACTCATTGGCTGAATATTAATATTCAGCACAAAGTGTCCGGAGCATCTGAAGTCGGTATCAGTACAGAAGCCCGCCACAAACCAAAAACATGAATTCAAACTTTAATCCTGACAAACAACATACGCTTGCTTCAGCTATCAATATTAGTGGTACCGGGTTACATACCGGTGTATTGGTAGACATGGCGTTAAAGCCTGCCAGCCCCGGTTTTGGCATACAGTTTCAGCGTATTGATCTTCCTAATCAACCAGTTATAAAAGCAGACTGCGACCTTGTTACCGATGTTAGCCGCGGAACTACCCTGCAGGTAGGCGAAGCAAAAGTTAGCACGGTTGAGCATATTTTGGCTGCCCTGGTAGGTATGGGGGTTGACAATGTGCTGATTGAATTAAACGGTCCTGAAATACCTATTATTGACGGCAGCAGCCAGCCCTTTACAGAATTAATTGAGGAAGCGGGTGTGCTGGAGCAGGAAGCGGCCAAAAACTGGTACAGCATTGACGAGAATATTTACCACTACGATGAACATAAAAGAGTAGAAATGGTGGCCCTGCCATCAATAGACTACCAAATAACCACGCTTATTGACTTTAACAGCCCTGTATTGGGTACCCAGCACGCCGGCCTTAAAACCATGCGTGATTTTAAAACCGAAATAGCGCCGTGCCGTACTTTTTGCTTTTTACATGAGCTTGAAATGTTGCTGGACAACAACCTGGTTAAGGGTGGGGATATTAATAATGCCATAGTGGTGGTTGACAAACCTGTTACCGAAGAAGAAATGACCAGGCTGGCCAAGGCGTTTAACAGGGAGAAAATTGAAATAAAAAGCGAAGGCTATTTAAATAACCTTGAGCTGCGTTTTCCTAATGAGCCCGCCAGGCACAAACTACTTGACGTGGTAGGCGACCTTGCACTTATTGGCTACCCTATTAAAGCAAGAATAATTGCTAACCGCCCCGGGCATAGTACCAACGTGGAGTTTGCAAAAAAAATTAAGCAATATATACGCAAAAACAAGCATGTTATTAAAAACGTGCCTTTTTACGACCCAAGCCAGCCGCCTGTGTATGGCCTGGACCATATAGAAAGAACCCTGCCCCACCGTTTTCCGTTTTTGCTGGTTGACAAAATAATTGAACTAACTGACACACGAATAGTAGGTATTAAAAACGTTACGTTTAACGAATGGTTTTTCCAGGGCCATTTTCCGAATAACCCTGTAATGCCGGGCGTGCTTCAAATTGAGGCGCTGGCGCAAACAGGTGGTATTTTATGTATAAATGCCATGAAAGACGGACAGTATGATACGTATTTCTTAAAAATTGATAACTGCAAATTCAAGCAAAAAGTAGTGCCGGGCGATACCATGATACTTAAAATGGAATTGAACCAGCCTATACGCAGGGGTATTTGCGACATGAAAGGTACCGTGTACGTTGGCGGTAAAGTAGCCACCGAAGCCGACCTTGTAGCACAGATAGTTAGAAGGAGCTAACCGTTTAAATTAAACCAAAGCGTTTTTTAATAGTCTTTTAAAACACAGATTTTGAACAACATTCATTTACATTTTTAACCATTATTCATTTACATGATCCATCCCCATACCTACATCCATCCAAATGCCAGGCTGGCACAAAATGTAAAGGTTGACCCCTTTACTGTTATTCACCAGGACGTTGAAATTGGTGAAGGAACGTGGATTGGAAGCAATGTAACCATAATGGAAGGTGCGCGCATTGGTAAAAATTGCCGCATTTTTCCCGGTGCTGTATTAGCCGCCGCACCGCAGGACCTGAAATTTAATGGTGAACGAACTTTTGTTGAGATAGGCGATAACACTACCATTCGCGAGTTTGTTACCATTAACCGGGGCACAACCGACAGGTTGAAAACAAAAGTGGGCAATAACTGCCTTATAATGGCCTATAGCCATATAGCGCATGACTGTATTATTGGCAACAACTGCGTAATGAGCAACAACAGCCAGTTTGCCGGCCACGTAATAATGGACGACTGGGCGTGGGTAGCAGGTGTTTGTGCCGTACACCAGTTTGTACATATAGGCCAGCATAGTTACATTGGCGGTGGCAGCCTTGTAAGCAAAGACGTACCGCCTTATATAAAAGCAGTGCGTACACCGTTAAGTTATGGCGGTGTAAACAGCGTTGGCCTTAAACGCCGCGGTTTTAGCCTTGAGCAAATAAACCATATTCTTGATATTTACCGTGTTATTTACAATAAGGGCATGAACATTAGCCAGGCCCTTGAATACATTGAGGAAGAAGCGCCGGCAACCGACGAGCGTGATGAAATAGTAACCTTTATACGCGAAAGCGGCAGGGGCATTATTAAACGCTACAGCAAAGGCGCGGGTGAAGAAGATGATTAAGAGCAGCTGACAGATGTTAGATGACGGTTGACAGATTTATATTTAGACCCGGAGTTTTTGCTCCGGGTTTTTTATTGAACCTGTAGCATCCAGGTTATGAAGGGTGCACATTTGTGGACGCTTTAACTGATTTTAGCGACAACGGGGTACGATAGCTTTGGGCGGGTTAAGGCTGCATGGTTCAAGCATACTAAATTTCTGGCGGTATTTAGTTGTTAGGTATTTAAAAATTACGCCTGCCAATGTGTGCAAAACTTTTTCGAAAAAACTTCCCCAAAACACCGGACACTTTCGGGTTTTTTATATTTATAAGTTGGGCCTGTTTGGTTTTGAGGGCGGAGGATTATTGGCATTGGGCCTTTTTCTGCGGAGCGGGAGTTTCTCGCAGAGACGCAAAAGCGCAAAGGGAGAATAAGCATTGGTGTAGAGTATAAATAAGGCCGCTAAGAATGTTTTCCCCTGCGGGGAAATATGCAGAGTTCTTTGATAATAGTAAGGGCAAGCGTAATTGAGTTTTTGAACGAAAATGCGTTTTCAGCGAAGCAAAATAGAAATAATTATTTGATAATCAATTATTTGTGTTCTAAAACAGTTGCATACATTTTCCTCCTTCTTCCTCCCATTGGGGCAATACATTAACCACGGAGGCCCCGGAATTTAATATAGTCATAGAGAAGCACAGAGTTTAATTCGACCTATTTTGTACCCATGCTGTTGTATTTTTCTTGGTGGGCTTTGTGGTAAAAGTATGGGTTGAACGTAACTGAATTGGTTTGCGGTTTTTAGGGTATTAAATAAAGATAATATTGAAAATGAATGTTTTATGAATGAAAGCCTGTACTCAACTTTCCTCCTCCAAAGGAGTCCTGCGCACTTATTCCTCCCGGATGGAGCATTTTTGTACGTTTCGCAAGGGACATAATACAAAAGCCGCGCAAAAAGCGCGGCTTTATATCAAGTCAATTTGTTAAATCAGTAAGAATCGCGGTCATGGTTTACCTAACTTCCAACTCGTCCCTGGTTGGCAGTGGTGGGAAGGGGTTATGCGGTTCGGTTTGGTACCAGTAGCTTACGGTGGCTATGTCGTCCCGGCGGGGCAGGTAGCGGCCGTCCTGGTGCCAGCCAATATCCTGTATGGTTACTTTAAGGCCGCTGGTAAAACGTATAGGATCGGTAATATGCCAGCGGTACATGCCAAAGCGCTGCACCACATCATAGTGGCCGTCGCCGCGTATAACCTGCGGTACGCCGGTGTAGGGGGTGTTAAACTCCGTGTACTCGCTGCCTTCGGTTCCGTTGGCGCGTTTCTGGCGGGAATCAAAGTCGTACGAGCCGCAGAAATAGTCTTCGGTACCCGTACCGCAAATGGTAGGGAATTTAGTGTCGCCATCCATAAAAAACTTTATTTCGCCTTCGCCCCACCAGCCATTGTCGTAGGCGCCAAAGGCCATGTAGGTACCAACGTATTGGCCTTTGCCCTGTATGCTGTCAACAATGGTGTAGTCTTGTTTAAACGGCAGAGGGTTGGTGCGGCGGTATTGCGCGTGAAAATAAGCGGCATCGGCAGGTACATCGGTTAGAATATAATCAACCTGGTAGTATAGTACCATGTCTTCGTCGCCAATATTCTCTAAGGTTATGCGGCACTTCTTTTTAAAAGGCATTGGCCAGTAAGTATTAAAAGCGCTGCCTGGGTTAACGGTTATGGGCAGGCTGTTTACCTGTGCGTATTTGCCCCAGCCCATGCAAAAAAAGTCGCCAACAGGCACTTCCACACTCGGGGTGGTTTCGTCATCCCAATAAATGCGGAATATTTCGTGGCGCCAGTTGCCGGTGGGTGTCATCCAAATATGCTGTATGCTGCCTGCACTGTCAATTTCGGCAACGGTATAGGTGGTATGTTTTTTAATAACTACGCTGGGGCTAATCTTCCATGTTTGGCCAAGCTCCCGCGCGGGGCCTTGCCCGGTGCCGGTGGTAGCCATGCCGCCCTTGCCTTTTTCGCCCTTAAAATTTTCGGGGCTAATGCTGCGGCTACGGGCGTCGCTAAGGCGGTAAATATTGCCGAGGCCAACATCAGTACCGTTAAATTTTTGCTGGCTGTACAATGGTGATGTAAGGCATGCAATAGCAAGCATGGTAAGCAGTCGTTTCATATATTGGTTAATTTTAGGTGTGCAATGCAGGTTTTAAAGATAAAGATAAATGAGGGAGATAAACAAATTGACGCTCATGTATATACCAGGAAAAAGCCGGAACACAGAGTTTTTTGCACAGAAGCACAGGAGTTTGCCGCCTGGGGTGGCGAGAGCACAGAGGCGATAAGCTTTTTTAAATGCTTTATAATCTTACAACAAAAAAATTTAGCCTCACTTAATAACATTACCCATGCATGGCAAAGCATTAAAAGCAAAAATTTAAAAGCCCTTTATAGATTTGAAGACTTGGCATAAGAAATGCCTGATGTGAATTGTTTTGAAGATGATACTACCCTCCACCAATACAATCTGAAATCCGCAATCTAAAACCTACAATCAAAAGGCTTTCTTTTCTATACCAAGGGCATTGCAAATGCGTTTTACGGCAATGGCCATCTGCACATCAATGGTATTGACTGAAATGTTTAGTATTTGGGCAACTTCGCGATATTTAAGCCCGTCTTCCCTAACCAGCTTAAATACCATTTTGCAGCGGGGCGGCAGGGCTTCAATGGCTTTATGCATGCGCTGCGTCATTTCGGCGGTAATTAAAATATCGTGTGGGGTGGCTTCATCATTCACCTCTATATCTAAAAAATCAAAAGGGGCAGATATAAGATCTTTCGTTTTGCGGGATATGTAGTTAAGGCAGCTATTTTTAACGGCTACGTACAGGTAAACGGTAATATTGTCAATTGTGGTAATGTTGCTGCGGTTGCACCAAAGCTTTACAAATATGTCTTCCACAATTTCTTCGGCAACTTCGTTATTATGTACCATTGCTTTGGCAAACTGCTGTAGTTTACCAAAAAAAGCCTGGTATAAATCAGCGAGAGCGGTTTCTTCGTTATTAAAAATACGTTGTTGTATCGTCCTGAAATTTCCCGTCATACATTTAAAGGCAGCAACTATAAAATACAAAGTTCCTCAAATCCAAATATCAACCTAAAATAATTAGGATATATAATGTTAAAACCAGACTAACGATTGTTAGCAAAGGTAAGGAAATTTTGTACATTTGTTACTCAATGATTTAAGCATGCAGGTTGCCGAAAACGATAAACATTTCCAGGACAAGATAGACGCTGAAATAAAGGTGGAGCCAAAGGAGTGGATGCCTGCTAAATACCGCCAAACGCTTATACGCCAGGTAAGCCAGCATGCGCATAGCGAAATTGTGGGCATGCTGCCTGAGGGCAACTGGATAACGCGTGCGCCAAGCCTAAAACGCAAAGCCATTCTACTTGCCAAAGTACAGGATGAGGCGGGGCATGGGCTGTACCTGTATTCTGCCGCCGAAACACTGGGCATTACCCGTGATGAAATGGTTGAGCAGTTACATACAGGCAAGGCTAAATATTCGTCCATATTCAACTACCCTACTTTAACCTGGGCAGATATTGGCGCAATTGGCTGGCTGGTTGATGGTGCTGCCATTATTAACCAGGTGCCGCTATGCCGCACCAGTTATGGCCCTTACGCCAGGGCAATGGTGCGCATTTGCAGGGAAGAGAGCTTTCACCAGCGGCAGGGGTTTGATATTTTACTAACACTTGCCAGGGGCACACAAGCCCAGCGGGATATGGCGCAGGATGCCATTAACCGCTGGTGGTGGCCAAGCCTGATGATGTTTGGCCCGCCTGATGATAACAGCCCCAATACGGCACAAAGCATGGCATGGAAGATAAAACGCCAAAGCAACGACGAGTTGCGGCAGAAATTTGTAGATATATGTGCCGAACAGGTTAAAGCGCTTAACCTTACACTGCCAGATGAAAAGCTTACATGGAATACAGAGCGTGGCCATTACGATTTTGGCGAAATAAACTGGGATGAGTTTTACCAGGTAATTAGCGGCAACGGCCCATGCAATAGAGAGCGCATAGCAGCAAGAATTAAAGCGTGGGAGGATGGAGCGTGGGTGAGGGAAGCGGTTGCCCCCTCTAAATCTCCCCCTTTAGGGGAGACTTTGCGTTGAGTATTTTCTACCCTGTTATGATTTTTGGCGACATTTGAGGTAATAGAAAATTTAGGTGGAAAATAGCGTTTAGATGGTTGGTAAATAAATAACATGCAACTACTTAAGAAATATTATTACGGTGATTACGGGGAAAATGTGCCTAACGCTGCTGGCGCAAATAATATCCAGTCTGAAGCCACCCCTTTAGGGGTAGGGGTTTCTTGGCCCCTTTGGGAAGTGTTCATCCGCAGCAAGCAGGGGCTTGACCATAAGCATGCGGGCAGCCTGCACGCCGTTGATGCAAAAATGGCCATTGAGAATGCCCGCGATGTGTATTGCCGCCGTATGGAAGGTGTGAGCATTTGGGTGGTTGAAAGCCAATACATACATGCCAGCAACCCCGATGAAGCGGAAAGCTTATATGACCCGGCTGATGATAAAATATACAGGTACCCAACATTTTACCCCATGCCGGACGGCGTGAAGAATATATAAGGAACCCCTGCCCCTAAAGGGGAAATAAGAAATGAGTACGAGCAAACAAGAAACATACGAACTTCAAAAGCCTCCCTTTGGGGTGATTGGAGGGTTACACTTAATAAACTACCTTCTCCATTTAGCTGATGATGCATTAATGCTTGGCCATAGAAATAGTGAATGGTGCGGGCATGGGCCGGTATTAGAGTTGGATATTGCTATATCAAACATTGCGTTAGACCTGCTTGGCCAGGCGAGAAACTTTTATCAATATGCTGCTGAGATAATAAATAACCTAAAAGATACTAATGGTAACGCCTTCCCTATGGGGGGAGCCCGCCTGCGGGACGGGCAGGGTTTGGAGGGGGCCGTCACCGAAGATACCCTTGCTTATTTGCGTGATGCGCATGAGTTTAAAAACTGCCTGTTAGTTGAGCAGCCAAATGGCGATTGGGGAGTAACTATAATGCGGCAGTTTTTATTTAGTACCTACCAATACTATTTATACCAGCGGTTGCAACATAGTGGCGATGAACGGATTGCCGCTATTGCTAACAAGGCTTTAAAAGAAGTTACCTATCATGTACGCTGGAGCAGTGAGTGGGTGATTCGTTTAGGCATTGGCACAGCAGAAAGCCACGCACGTATGCTGAAAGCCGTGGGTGTTTTGAAAGACTATACCCACGAACTATTTATGCCAGCCGGCTATGAAACAGAAGCTGCTTTAAAAGGTTATGGCATGAATGTAACATTATTGCATACGCTATGGGAAGAAAAAGTAAAAGGCATATTTACACAGGCCACACTTGCTGAAACACTGCCATTTTATAATGCGGGTGTTACTTTATTTGGTAAGGAAGGACAGCACACAAACCACCTTGAAACAGTTTTGGCTGATATGCAATATTTGCAGAGGATGCACCATGATGCGGAGTGGTAATTAGACTATTGCCAACTTAAGTTTACACAATAGCCGCCACCTTGTTAATATCGCTTACTTCAAGTATGCTCTTATCGTAACCGTTTAATGTAACGTTTATCATGGCAAGCCCTAATTGTTTTAAAGTACTAGCTGAGTTAGGTGAGATAAGTTTTAAAATGGGGTACATCCATTTAAGGTAAAGTATAGCCTTATGCGCATTTTTTAAACCTTTTGTTGGGTGCAGGTAACCGGGCCTGAAGGCACATACTTTTTTAAAAGGCATCTTCATCAAATCGTTTTCTGTTTTGCCTTTTACACGTGCCCACATAACACGGCCTTTCTCTGTACTGTCAGTATGCGTGCCCGAAATATAGCAGAATACAAGGCTGGGGTTAACCTTGCACAATATTTCAGCAAAACTGGTTGTAAGGTTATAAGTAAGGTCGTAATACTCTGCTTCTTTTTTACCAACAGATGTTACACCTAAACAAAAGTAACAGGCATCATACCCTGCAAGCTGGTCTTGTATTGGGCTTATATCAAAAAAGTTTTTGTGAATTATCTCTTTTAGTTTTGGGTGTGTAACACCGCAGGGTTTACGGTTTATTACCAGCACTTGTGTTACCGCTGGATGCAGCAAACATTCATGTAATACACCTTCGCCTGCCATGCCTGTAACGCCTGTTATTATCACCTTTATATTGCCTGCCTTCATGCTTCTTTAATTAATGCCGTATAAAGTTCAACAAAAAAGGGTAATATTTTGCAATGGCAGCTAAATATTACCCTTTATTTACAAACAGTTTACATTGCCCTTAAAAGCAATATTTGCCTTCAGCCACCAGCTTTTCCGATATGCGCCTGCGTGAGTCTTTAGTATTGTATGGCTCTACTTTGGTAAAACGCTTTAAGCCAATATGCATCATACGCAACTCGTCGCCTTCAGCAAAACTGTTCAGCGCATCTTTGCCGGCTTTATTAATGCGGTCTGCTGCATCGTAAATATATGTGCACACAATATCGAGGTGCAGCTTCATGGCTTCTTCGCCATTCCTTTCAACAAGTTTCATTACGCGCAGCAATGCACTTTCTGCATGATAGGTTTCAATGGCCATATCAGCAATGTTCATTAATATTTCCTGTTCTTTATCCAGCTTCATCATCAGTTTTTGTACAGCCGCGCCTGCTGTCATTAATATAGCCTTCTTAAAGTTTACTATGTATTTTTTCTCTTTTGCAAACGGCTCGTCGTCATTACTGCTAAAGTCTGGTATGCTCATCAGTTCTTTGCTCACTGCCATGGCTGGCCCCATCAGGTCAAGCTTGCCTTTCAAGGCGCGTTTCAATGTCATATCCAGTGTTAGCAGGCGGTTTATTTCGTTAGTGCCTTCAAATATTCGGTTAATACGCGCATCCCTGTATGCCTTGCTTATAAGGTATTCATCACTAAAGCCATTGCCTCCATGTACCTGCACTCCTTCGTCAACAACATAATTCAATACTTCGCTGCCAAACACCTTTAATATGGCACATTCAATGGCGTATTCTTCGGCGGCGCCTAATAAAGCTTTTTCAAAAGTTTGCCCTGCTGCCTGCAGTTCTGCTTCTTTATCGTTTATGGAGCCCGCTGCGCGGTAGCAAGCACTTTCGCCCACCCAAATGCGAATGGCCATTTCTGCAAGCTTATGTTTTATAGCGCCAAAGTTGGCTATGCTTGTTTTAAACTGCTCGCGCGTTGTAGCGTACCTAACAGTTTCTGTTGTAGCCCGTTTACAGGCGCCTAAAGCAGCAGCGCAGAGTTTAAGGCGGCCTATGTTTAAAATATTAAAGGCTATAATATGGCCCTTGCCAATTTCGCCCAGTACATTTTCAACAGGCACTTTGCAATCCTGGAAATACAGTTGCACAGTTGATGAACCTTTAATACCCATCTTATGTTCCTCGGGGCCCTGTGTAAAACCTTCAAAGCCACGCTCCACAATAAAACCGGTAAACTTATCGCCATCAATTTTTGCAAACACCGTGTACACATCAGCAAAGCCGCCGTTTGTTATCCAGCATTTTTGGCCGTTAAGCAAATAGTGCTTTCCATCAGCGCTAAGGGTTGCCGTGGTTTTAGCGCCAAGGGCATCACTGCCGCTGTTAGGTTCGGTCAGTCCGTAACTACCCTTCCATTCACCGCTGGCTAATTTGGGAATATATTTTTGCTTCTGCTCCCCGTTACCAAAATATAAAATGGGCAGCGTGCCTATGCCGGTATGCGCGGCAACAGCCACCGAGAAAGAATAGCCGCCACCAAGGCCTTCGTTTACTATTGTGCTTGTAATAAAATCCTTGCCAAGGCCGCCATACTGCTCGGGCAGCACAGTTCCAAGCAAACCTTGTTCACCGGCTTTTTCAAGCAGGCCGGGCATAAGGCCGGGCTCAAGCTTGTCTATACGGTCAAGCACGGGCAGCACCTCCGTATCAAGAAACTGGGCGCACATGTCCAGCACCATTTTTTGCTCTTCATCAAAATCTTCCGGAACATAGGTATTAAACGGGTTGCTTTCTTTTATAAGCCACTCGCCGCCTTGTAAAGCTTTTGTTTGCTGTGTTGTTGCACTCATAAAAAACTCTCCCTGCCCTCATTCCACTTTTTTTTGAAGGCTTTTTTTAAATGGTTATTACAATCGTTATACATCGCCCTTTACACCTGGCGCTCCCTGCGGAGCGGAAAGGGTTAAATTATCATATACCTGTTGCAGTACTTTTTTTACTGTATCAATTTCCTCTTTTGCAATACCTGTTAATGCCTCGTTCATTGTGGCATTAGCAAGGTCTATCGTTTGCTGCTGTAACTCTTTGGCTGCATCGGTAAGGCAAACAAGGTTTATTCTTCTGTCGCTTTTTGATGCCGTGCGTTTTACCAGCTTTTGTTTTTCTAAATTATCTATCAGCCTGGTAATACTTGGCTTATCCCTAAAGGTACGGTTGCACAGCTCCTGCTGGCTTAAACAATCTTCTTTCCATAAATGGTATAGCACGCTCCATTGTTCAATAGTAATATCAAGCCCAGCCTGCCTAAAGTTTTTTTGCAGCCTGCGCGCCACTGCAATACTGGCCATGCCATTTATTACGCTGTATAATTCCCCTCTTTTAAATTGGTTGTTTGGCATATAGTTAGTTATGCAACTATTTTCAAAGTTGGCATATCTTTGCCATATATACAAGTTAAATAGTATTAATTTTTAAACGCCAAATTGCAGGTATTTTATTGCAATGCAAAGCAGGTTTATTACATATAAAAACTCCCGTATACATTATTGCCTGTATGGCACAGGCAATGGGACTGTATTTTGCTTTCATGGCTATGGGGAAACTGCAGAAAGTTTCGCCTTTTTAGAAGAGAAATTAGGTAACGGTTATACATTAATAGCCATTGACATGCCATTTCACGGCAAAACAGAATGGAATGAAGGCCTAAATTTTGAACCGGAAGAACTGGTAACAGTAATAAGGCAAATTGCTGATCAACTCTCCAATCCATCGATAGAACAACCAATAACCTTACTCGGTTACAGTATGGGCGGACGTGTGGCGCTGCATTTATTGCAAATAATGCCTGCATCAATACAACGTGTAGTTTTAATTGCCCCCGACGGTTTACATAAAAACCTATGGTATACATTCAGCACGCAAACAAGCATAGGCAACAGGGTATTCAGGCGGGTTATGTATAAGCCCGGCCGGTTATTTTGGCTGCTAAAGCAGGGGGAACGCTTTAAGCTTGCACACCCAAGCATTATTAAGGTAGCCCATTATTATTTGGATGATGATGGTGAGCGAATCAAACTATATGAACGCTGGACCACCATGCGGCATTTTAAACCCAATCTTACATTACTTAAAAAAATTATTGCAGAACATAAAATACAGGTACGCTTTTTATTTGGTAAACATGATGGCATTATTTTGAGTGAAAGAAGCAATACGTTAAAAGACAGTAAAGGCAATGTTACTGTGCAAATTGCTGAAGCCGGACACAGGCTGATGCAGGAAAAGTATGCAGGGGAGATTGCGGAGCTGTTCTATCAATAATATTAGTTTTCTTTGCTTTATATGTGGGATGTATTTATACTAATTAACATTATTATTATAATTGTATTGGGTGGTGGCTATGCGGTGTTGATAGCGTATTACGAAAGGTTGTTTATAAGGCTTAAACCTTTTAAGCCTGCGGTGACTGCACCGTCTACAAAATTCTCTGTTATTATACCTGCCAGAAATGAAGAAGATAATATTGAAACATGCATCCGCTCTATTTTAGACAATAACTACCCGGCTGAGTTTTTTGAAATAATTATTGCAGACGATTTTTCAACTGATGCTACTGCTAATATTATAAAAAACCTTCAACAACAATACAGCAACATTAAGCTTGTGCAACTGGCAGATTTTGTAAGCAGTAAATTAAATTCATACAAGAAAAAAGCTATTGAGCTTTGCATTGACCACGCCGCCAACGATTGGATAATTACCACCGATGCCGATTGTACAGTGCCCGGGCAATGGCTTGCCTGTTACAATGCATATATACAGCAAACAAATAATGTGTTTGTAGCAGCGCCTGTAATGTTTACTAATAACGGCTCATTTATATCTATTTTTCAAAGCCTTGATTTTATAAGCCTTCAGGGCATAACTGCGGCCTCTGTATCGGCGGGCTTTCACAGCATGTGCAACGGGGCTAACCTTGCTTATAGCAAGGCTACCTTTAAAGCAGTAAACGGTTTTAAAGGGGTTGATAATATTGCCAGCGGCGACGACATGCTTTTAATGCACAAAATACAAAAACAGTTTACCGGCAAAGTGGGGTACTTATTTACGCAGGAAGCAATAGTACTAACAGCCCCAATGCCCGGCTGGAAAAGTTTTATTAACCAGCGCATACGGTGGGCCAGTAAGGCTACCAGTTACCAGGATAAAAGAATTTTTTGGGTGCTGCTGCTGGTATACCTGTTTAATGTATACCTGTTCGTATTACCCTTTACAGCTTTCTTCTTTCCGTCATTCTTTATATTTTGGCTGTTGTTGCTGGTAGCCAAAACTTTTGCAGAGCTTGATTTTATGCGCCCTGTAGCAAAATTCTTCAATAATAAAAAGCTGCTATGGTGGTTTGGCGTTATGCAGCCTGTTCATGTGCTGTACACGGTAGCATCGGGCTGGCTGGGCAAATTTGGAAAATATCAATGGAAGAACAGGGTTGTGAAGTAATTGCAGATTCCCCGATTGTTCAAATGGACTTCTTCTGAGCGGATTGCAGATTGAAATGAAGCCAATACACCTAAAACATTTATTACAAATTAAGTAAATGCTATAAGTTTGATGCAAATATTTTTTTGTGATACCTATACAATTTACTGACAGGCTGCAACAATCAACTACTGAGCGTACAGTTTTGGCTGCCGATATTGGCGGCACCAAGGCTAACCTTGCATTGTACAAAATATCTGCAGATGGGCTGTCGTTGGTTGTTTCCAAACAATACCATTCTTCAAAATTTTCCAGTGTTGGTGATATATTTAAAACTTTTTTTACCGAAACAGGCGCTGATAAACCTGCCAGTATTTGTGCGGGTGTTGCCGGGGCCATTGTTAACGACCAGGCCCAATTGGTTAACCTGCCATGGGGTATTAGTAAAGCCGAAGTTGTTACCGCCACCGGTGTTGAAAATGTTAAGCTGCTGAACGACCTTGAAGCAAACAGCTACGGGCTTGCCATGTTAAAGGATGAAGACTTTATAACACTTAACGCAGGTACGGCTTACCCCGGCAACGGGGCAATTGTTGCACCAGGCACAGGACTTGGCGAAGCCGGACTGTATTGGGATGGGCATTTTTACCGGCCATTTGCAACTGAAGGCGGCCACTGCGATTTTGCACCACGTACTGATATTGATACCGAACTGCATACCTATTTAAAAAAGATACATGGGATTGTTAGCTGGGAGCATGTGGTGTCGGGCCCCGGTATTCATTCAATCTATTCCTTTATGCGTGATGTAAAGGGAATGGAAGAGCCGGAATGGTTAAAGGATAATATGAAAATTGAAGACCCTTCTGCCGCCATTAGCGAAGCAGCACTGCAAAACAAAGCGGATATTTGTGTTGAAACAATGAAGCTGTTTGTGCAATATGTAGCGCGAATATGCACTATTGCCGCATTAAAATTTAAAGCAACGGGAGGCATTTATTTAAGCGGAGGCATACCCCCGAAAACCGCTGAACTGTTTAAGCAGGATATTTTTATGCAAACCTATCTTGCCTGCGACAGGCAACAACAGCTTGTTGAAATAGTACCCGTAAAAATCATTATGAATGACAAAGCACCCATGTACGGGGCCGCGTTTTATGGAGCATATTCTTCTGAAAGCACCAAATGAGGAAAAGTGCCAAAGTCCAAAAAGGAACTATCTATTGTATTTTTTTCAGCTCTCCCTTTTGCCCTGTATTTAAAAACCATGCTTTGGCAACATTACCGGCGGCATCGGTTTCAAATTCTATCTGCCTGTCGGTGCCGTCGCTGTAAAAGAATTTGGTGTTCGATTCCGGCTTAAGTTCCACATCAGGTGTACCATTTCTGTGCCTGTACAGCTTGCCGTCTTTAGCAATAAATTCCATGGTAACAAAAGCATTGTACTTACCCGCGTATTTGCGCACAAGTGATGTGTCAATTTTAACCTCCTTATGTTCGTAAGGCATTATTAGTGTGTCGCCAAACAAAAGGGTTTCAATACTGGCAGCTATAAAACTGTTAGCAGACTCGTTATTACTTAAAATAATAAGCGTCCTGTTACTGTCAACATAATTTTTTAATAATGTGGCATAGCCGGGCCATCCACCTGTGTGTGAGATGATTTTACCATAGCTGCTTTTGAGATCAACACCAACGCCGTAACCGTAAGAGCTAGCGCCGGGGCGTGTTGAGGTTGGCACTAAGGGCGAAAGCATTTCGTTGGCAGTTGCTTCGCTTACCAGTTTATGCGCAAACAATGCCTTTGCCCATATAAGCAAATCGCCTGTGGTTGAGTTTACTGTGCCATCTCCGGTAATACCATCCAGCCAGTAAACCATTGACATAGCAGGCAATTTATCGGGCAATATATATGCGTGCAGGCTATCAGAATGTACGAAGCCAAGGGCATAGTCAGCCGGAATTTTATTTGTAGTGCGGCGCGTATTATACACGAATGTGTGCGACATACCAAGTGGCTTAAAAATATTATCTGCTAAAAAGTCGTGGTAACTTTTGCCTGATATTTTCTCAATGATGGAGCTAAGTATGGCATACCCCGTATTACTGTATTCCCACTTTGCACCCGGAGCAAACAAAACCGGCGTTTTATCCTGCGCAAAAAAGGCTATCATGTCTTTGTTGTAGGCTATTTTGCTGTGGTCCCATTTCTTCTCCATTGCATCCATATAATCAGGCAAGCCAGAGGTGTGTGTTAACAACTGGCGTATAGTAATATTGTAGTAAGGCAGTTCCGGAAAAAATTTGCGCAGGCTGTCGTCAAGGCTAAGCATTTTCTTTTCTTTCAATATCAGTATACCCATGGCCGTAAACTGTTTTGATACTGAGGCAAGCTCAAACACGCTGTTGTTATCCAGCATGCGCTTTGTATCATAGTCAGCATAGCCATAAGGTTTTTGTAGCATGATATTCCCTTTATCTGCAATTAATACATTACCGTTAAAGTTGAAATATTTCGCCTGCCCGCTTATAAACTCATCCAGCAATTGGGGGGTAGTTTTTTGAGCAAAGGAGATCATTGGAATAAATAGGAACACGATTATCTTTTTCATATAATTGCAGTTAATGTTGTTCTTTTTTAGTTTTAATAAGAGCATCGATATTCCACTTATCCCATTCCTGGGGTAATAGAAATAATACAATCAACAATATAGCTCTTGGTATTACATGTTGCAGGTCCCATATCGGTTCCAACAATCCATGGCCAAATGAAACGATCAACAGGTCGATAGCCAAAAGGTATAAAGCACATTTTTTAAATAACCCGGTAATAAGCAGTATGCCGCCAATTAACTCAATATAAGATGTATAGTAAGCCGTTGCCCATATAAGCCACTTGGGTAAAAAAGTTTTTTCAAAATCTTTAAAAAACATGCCATACATGTTACCTACCCCAAACGTAAATATTTTGCCGAAGCCTTGCATTAAAAAGATAATGCCAGGCAATGCACGTATAAAAAATAGCCCTGCTGCGCGCGATTTGGTAGTTTCCATACTAACAAGCTTTATGGCCTAAAATACTGCCTTTCGTAAGCAGGGGCGATACGAATTCTTCCTGCTAACTTATTCATATAAGTATAATTTCCCTCATTGTGTTACGCCTGTTTACTTCGGCATATTTGCTGTAAACACTCTTATAAAATTGCCACCTAATATTTTGTCGATGTCTGTTTTTGTATAGCCCCGCTCTACAAGCGCTTTTGTTATGTTGGGGTAATCTTCTACACCATCCAAACCAAGCGGGGTAGATTCACAGCCGTCAAAATCCGCACCCAGGCCAACGTGGTCCACGCCAATTAGTTTTACAATATAGTCAAGGTGATCTATCAGCTTGCTTAAGGGCGGCCGCATGTTTTGTACTTCTGCTTTATATTTTATGTACAGGTAGTCGTCAGTATAATAGGTGCTCGCACCTTTTGCTATCATTGAATCCCGCTCCTTTTTATGCTCTTCTGTAAACAATTTTTTCTTCCCTTCATACGTGCTGTCAACAAAGCCTGAATAAAAGTTAAGCTGTATAACACCGTTGTTTTTACCAACAGCTTTAATCTGGTCGTCCTTTAAGTTTCTTGGTGCAGGGCACAGGCTATACACACAGCTATGCGATACAAGTACAGGCTTGCTGGTAATATTAATGGCATCCCAAAAAGTTTTTTCACCCACATGCGATAAGTCAACCAGCATACCCAACTGGTTCATGTGTTTTACTATTTGTTTACCGAAATCGTTCAGCCCTTTCTTTTGCCCGTGAAGCATTGTGTCGTGCGTTTCGGCCATAGCAGATGTAGCCCATGATGTTGGGTTGTTCCACGTAAGCGTCATATATCTTACGCCGCGTTTAAACAGCGCATCAAGATTACTTATTTTATCTTCCATCATGTGCCCGCCTTCCATACCCATCATGCTGGCAAGTTTGTGTTCTTTAACGGCCTGCATTAATTCACCAGGCGTTTTAACAATCATCATTTTAGTTGGGTTACGTGCCACCCATGCATACAGTGTATCAATCTGCCTGTTAGCATAAGCATAGGGGTTCTTTTGTTCGCCATCACACCAAATAGAAAACACCTGAACATCAACGCCGCCTTCCTTCATGCGCTTTAGATCGCTGTTAGTTTTGCCTCTCAGGTCCTGGTCAAAGCTATAGCCTCTTTCAAACGAAGCTGTAATAATATCGTTATGGGTATCAACCAGTATGGCGTCTTCGTGAATTTTCTTGTAGTCCTGTGCAGAAGCATTTAAATAACTGCACACAACCATAAGCAGGTAACAGGTAATTTTTCTCATGATGATCTTAGCTTGTAATTGGTATTGGTAAATATAAGCTTATTACATTAATTGAGTATAAGCGACAAAATATAAACCATGGCTAAAGCCGTCAGGCCCATAAACAGCGTGGCTACAGAATACACCCGCAGCATGGTACGCATATCAAGCCCGGAGAATTTTGCAATAACCCAAAAATAGGCATCATTAGCGTGTGATATCATCATTGACCCTGCACCCATAGCCAGTACACATAACAGCCTGCCGTTGTCGCTATCCAATCCGAGTGAAAGTAACAGGGGGTGAACAATAGATGCCGCTGTTATAATGGCAACCGTTGATGAACCCTGTGCAGTTTTTAACACAAACGTTAGCAGGAACGGAAACAATATACCAATACTGCCTAACGACACCGCGCCACTAAAATGCTCACCAATTTTTGTAGCTGCCAGCACTGCCCCAAAGGCTCCGCCTGCACCTATAATAACCAATATGCCACCAGCTTTTTCAGCGCCTTCCTGCAACAGGCGGCCAAGGCGGTCCTTGGTCCAGCCGCGGCCTGCCGCCAATGCAAGCAGCACGCCAACAAACAACGCAATGGCCGGGTCGGCCAATACGGCAAATATTTTCATCCATACCGTTTGTTCTTTTACATCAATAGTTAAAAAAGCTTTTAACCCTATTAATATAATGGGGATGATAACCGGCAAAAAAGCCACCAGCACAGAAGGCTTGTTAGCGACTGCTTCTTCTTCAACTTCATCATCGGTTACTGTTATGCCTTCTATTTTTTTGCCCGCATAATTTGCCCATATATAGCCAACCAACATTACAGGCACAGCTACCAAAATACCATATAGTATAAGCTTGCCATAATCAACATCAATTGTTGTTGCTGCACCGGCTGCGCCCGGGTGTGGCGGTATTAAGCAATGCACGCTGTATAAACCCGTTGCAAGGCAGGCACTCATTATAACCGTTGCAATACCAGTGCGCCGCGCCATTGTTTTATTAAGGCCGCTAAGTACAATAAAGCCGGAGTCGCAAAAAATAGGCAGGCCTACAATAAAGCCCGTTAAGCTCATGGCAAGTGCAGCATTGCGCTTGCCCGTTTTTTTAAGTATGTATTCAGCCATTACCCTTGTGCTGCCTGTATTATGCAGCAACACGCCAAGCGTTGTGCCCAGTACAATAATAAGCCCAAGCGATTTCATTATATTGCCAAAGCCATCTTTAACAGCAGCAATAATATCGGCAACGGGCATTTGCACGCCTATGCCTGTTGCAAAGCATGCAAGCAATAATGCAAAAAAAGCATGCACTTTATATTTTGCCGTTAGCACAATTATTAATGCTATACCAACAACCAAACTTATTTGTAATTGCAGAAAAGAAGCTGTCATGTACTATGGCTTAAGCAGCTACAAGATAGTAAAGTGTAGCGAACTTTGTTAAACGGTTTAACATATATAGGTTAGGATACTAATGCTACACTTGCGCGGAATTGGCTGTTTAATCGCAAGCCTTTCTGATGCTGATTATAATGGCAATATAACAGTGGTAATATACCCAAAAAAGTAAGCCCCGGTAGAAACCGGGGCCGCAACCAAAACTAACTGCTTATGAGAAAAATTGTATCTTAAATAAGTTTATTTACCTTGTTATCCTCTTATCACATTAACAGCATAAAGGTAAATCATAAAACACCGTACACACATCACAAAATCTACAAATCACACAATTTTAACGGTGAACCCTGAAAATGCTGCTTTCAAATAATCCCTCTTTTTTTTACTTTGCAATAGCAATGCCAAAAACTAATTTGCGCGTTAACTTTTCGTTTTAAATTTTTTTGTACCGCCACTGCTTTGCTATTTAATTATGTTTGTACAAATAACATTATGTACTTACCCGGCAGCGACGAATACTTTATGCAGTTTGCCCTTAATGAAGCACAGCTTGCTTACGATGAGGACGAAGTACCCGTTGGCGCAGTGGTAGTAGTGCAGAACAAAATAATTGCCCGCGGCCACAACCAGGTTGAACGCCTTAACGATGCTACTGCCCATGCTGAAATGATTGCCCTTACATCTGCCTTTAACTACTTAGGCAGTAAATATATTACCGGTGCTGCTTTATACGTTACTGTTGAGCCCTGCCTTATGTGCTGCGGCGCTATGTACTGGAGCAAGCTTACACGCATTGTGTACGGGGCTTCAGATGACAAAAATGGTTACAAACACATCACCGGCGATAACTGGCCGTTTCACCCCAAAGCGGAACTTTTAAAAGGCGTGCTGGAACACGAATGCGCCCAGTTAATGAAGGCCTTTTTTAAAGCCAAAAGATAACACCCAAATTTCAATGAACTTTTACTGCTTATACTTATATATTACGCTGCGGCGTTGTTAACCGGCATAAGTGGTTCTTTCTTTTTGAAAGAACCAATAAAAGATGCGCTTTTTTGCACAACAAAACGATAAGGCCATGTTAGCATCGCCAACACAGATTGATTATTTTCTTCTACATTTATTACCCCAAAGCTTTCAATAAACTGAACTGTAAAGGTTATACGGCCTGCAGCAATATCGCTAACAGCTATGCCATGCAGTACAAAGCTAAAAGGCATTCCTTTTTTGTAGCAACGCAGTTCGCCTGCAAAAACATTCCAGCTTTGTTCAGTTAAAGGCAGGTATGTACTGGTGAAGCTAATAGTTGTATCATTCTCAAAATCAAGGTGTTTTAAAATAGCAACGGGTAGTTTTTGAGAAGATTCGTTGTAGCAGAAAAAGGTAGCCTGGTCAATTTCTTTAACCTTATTTAGCAGAAGGTCGTTTTGGGTAGACTGGTAATCCATAATTGGCGATTTATATTGTTAATCTGTTAATTACGTTTGGTTCACAATAAGTACGGGTATAAATAACGCCTGGTTGCATAAATCTAACATTTATATTCCAAACCGGCAAGCTCTTTTTTCATGTACATGCTGTAACTAATAGAAATCTAAAAATGTGCCGAAAACCAATCCTTCCCATCCGGGGAATTTTGCGCAGCCACTTATTCGTTTTGGGAATTTTTCAACCGCTCAATTTCTTCTTTCCAAAAACTTCCTGTTTCAAACACAGTGTAAAATTAAGCCGCAGTGCAGCCGTTTTTTACTGTGAATTATCACACGAAGTTAAGTGATTAATCACCCGGCCCGCATACCACTTTCAGGGGATAAACCCCATCTCCCTGCCCATTCTCAAAAGCGGGAAGGGCCGACGAGATTATGAAGAAGATATATTAGTATTCAAAGGATATAAACCCGCAACAAGTTGAAGAAATTACAACCTGCTGCTAAGCCCCCTTTAGGGGGTTGGGGTTTTTGGCTGGGGGCTTCTACAGCACTTCCTGCAAAACCCTCAAACTTCTCAACTCTCCAAAGTCTTGTATATGCAGTGCGAAGAACTGCTGGTACGATTGTAATAAACTGCGGCGGGTAATCCGGTTAAGGGTAATATTTTCAAGGTCGTTATAAAACATAATGTTGTTAATGGCAGATGTACTTTTTGCTTCATCATCAGCTATGTACCATGTATGCTGCGGAGCCGTTTTCACAAACACACCCTCCTGCAGGTCAAGAAACGGCGTTTGCTGGCCGTATTCGCCCTGCATACGCAGCCCAAGCTCCGATGCCAGGTGAAGTGTAAAATATAGTGGCAAATTGGCTGTAAGCGTATCATTGCCTTTGTCAAGCTGCTTCAGGCTGTCTTCAACAAGATAAAAAAGTTCAGGATTGGCTTCGGGTTGTTTTAAGCTGTGTATCAGCAATTCTATCATATACATGGCAGCGGCGTTTTTAACCACGTTAAAAAACACATGCTCATATAAATAGCCCCAGTTAAACTCCTTTACAAATTGCAGGTTTTTTAGCTCGTTATGGTACACCTCCATATCAAGTATGGCCCCCGGCTGAAAATAGCTGCTTTTGCCCTGGCTGGTCTTGCTGCCCTTGCGAATGCCTTTAACTATATAACTTTGTATACCAAAAAGCTCAGTGTAAGCTGTTGTAATAACGCTTGTTTCGCCGTAGGCGATGGTTCGCAGTATGATGCCTTTTGTTTTGTGGGTCATAGCGGGAGCAAGCCGTTCAGGAGGTCAGTCATTTGGTTCATAGTTAATAGTTCATGGTAATCCAGGTGGCTTGTTAATAACCATTCCTACATACTTCTTATGTTGTCTTACGACCATAGCTTCGGCTTTACCTATGAACTATGAGCCATGAACGATGAACCCAATTTTGCCCATGAACGGCGTTCCGCCTACCTACCCCTCAAACGTACTGTAAAAATACGGTGTCTTCGCTTCAAACTCGGCGCTGCAGGTGTCAACCATTTTATATACGCGGGTAATACCGGCGGCCTTGCGTTTTTCGTAAACGTCTTCTTCGCTGCAGGTGTCCTGCAGTATGCGGGCTATTTGTTCATCGCCAAAGCCATTCTTTTTAGCTTCTTTCAGCAGGTCTAAAGGCAGCTTTTCCAAAGTGTATTGGGCAAGCTTCTTTTCAATAACACATATCTCCTGTATCTGGTAAATAAACCACCTGTCAATGCGGGTAGCCTGTACAATGGTTTTAACGGTAACACCCTGCATAAGGGCGTCTTTTATGCGGAATATCCTGTCCCACTTCGGTGTTTTAATATATTCAACTATATCCTGGCTGTGCATCAGGCTTTTACCGTAGTAGCCAAGGCCTACCGCTTCGTTCTCCAGGCTTTGGCAGGCTTTCTGAATAGCTTCGGTAAAATTCCTCCCTATGCTCATTACCTCGCCCACACTCTTCATTTGCAGGCCCAGGGTATCGTTAGCGCCTTTAAACTTATCAAAGTTCCAGCGCGGTACCTTTACTATTACATAATCCAGCGCAGGTTCAAAGTATGCACTGGTGGTCATGGTAATTTGGTTCTTAAGCTCATCAAGGTTATAGCCAATTGCCAGCTTAGCGGCTATTTTAGCGATGGGGTAACCGGTAGCCTTGCTGGCCAGTGCAGAGCTGCGGCTAACCCTCGGGTTAATTTCCACCGCAATCAATTGTTCTGTTTCAGGGTTTTGCGCAAACTGCACATTACAGCCGCCGGCAAAATTGCCCAGGCTGCGCATCATTTTAATGGCCTTGTTACGCATGTCCTGGAACGATGTATCGCTTAGTGTCATGGCTGGGGCCACCGTAATACTATCGCCCGTATGAATGCCCATTGGGTCAAGGTTCTCAACGGTACAAATAATTACCACGTTATCAGCCTTATCGCGTAGCAGTTCCAGCTCAAACTCCTTCCATCCCAGCACCGCTTTTTCCACCAGCACTTCGTGAATCGGGCTTGCCTGCAACCCGCGCTGCAATGCTTCATCCAGTTCGCTTTTATCGTGAACAAACCCGCCGCCGGTGCCCCCCAGCGTAAAGCTTGGGCGAATAACCAGCGGAAAGCCAATTTGTTGCGCAAACTCCTTACCTTCTAAAAAGCTGTTGGCCACGCGGCTTGGTGCCACATCAATACCAATATCAACCATCAGTTGCCTGAATTGCTCCCTGTCCTCAGCCTTATCAATCGCCGCAATATCCACCCCTATCAGGCGGCAGTTGTATTTTTCCCAAATACCCAGTTCGTATGCCTCTTTACACAGGTTAAGCGCTGTTTGGCCGCCCATGGTAGGCAGTACCGCGTCAATCTGGTTCTCTTCCAGTATTTTTTCAATGCTCTCCACCGTTAAGGGCAAAAGGTAAACCCTGTCTGCCATCATCGGGTCGGTCATAATGGTGGCGGGGTTGCTGTTAATAAGGATAACCTTTATACCCTCTTCGCGCAGGCTGCGTGCCGCCTGGCTGCCGCTATAATCAAACTCGCAGGCCTGGCCTATAACAATGGGGCCCGAACCGATAATTAACACTGACGTTATGGAAGTATCTTTTGGCATGGTATGAAAAATTGTGCAAATGTAAGGGATGGTGCGCTTTTGCAGGGTTATTTTTTAAAGAAGATGATGGATGTTAAATGACCGTTGCCAGAAACAGGCCGCAGCGTTTTAAGCTTCTCTAATCCCCTATTGCAAAGTTTGTTTTTGTCAACTGTCCCATCCTGTCCTGCCTTATATCTCAACTCTTACGTCTTAAACCTTACCCAAGGGAGGAATAAGTCCGAAGGACTCCTTTGGAGGAGGAAAGGTGAGCATGGCTTTTCACTCGTAAAATATTCATTATCAATAACAGTTTTATTCAACACTCTAAAAACCGCAAACTAATTCAATTACATTCATCCCATACTTTTACCACAAAGGCCATTTAGAAAAATACAACACCAGGGGTATAAAAACAGGTCGCATTAAACTCTGTGTTCCCCTGTGACTGTATTGAACTTTGCGCCCTCCGTGGTTAATATTTTGTATCAAAAGGAGGAAAAAGGAGGAATTCGGATGCAGCCATTTAAGCAAATAATTAATTGATTATCAAATAATTATAGCTTTTTAACGGTTCTACGGGATATTTTGTGAGGGGAGTAACTCTAATTTTCCGTAATGGAAAAGAATAGCACATCTAAAATTGTGGTAGTTTCTAAACCCTCTGCTAATGGCTTTTAAT